>Ga0214472_10000749_pt1 | contig 39241 bp, 37 predicted proteins | sample RVTome_6_FD_207662 | JGI IMG/M metagenome (GOLD analysis project Ga0214472, IMG submission 207662) | Soil microbial communities from uranium-contaminated site in the Upper Colorado River Basin, Wyoming, United States - RVT140D175 | ecosystem: Environmental > Terrestrial > Soil > Contaminated >...
CTAACCTGTTCATTATCAAGGTCGTTACGCCCCTCAGCCCGGCCTGGGTTGTCCAGCCGGGCTGAGGGAAACGCATCGAAGCTGCCGCCGGATGGTGAATCCAACCCACCGTCTATCGACTCTATGGCAACGAATATCTAGTACAGCCGGCTTCAGCCGTCAAGCGGAAAACCGGAAGGCTGCTTGCTGGGTTGGGTTGAGAGTCGTTGGAAGCTAGATGATCAAGGGATGACAGGTTGGCGCGTGAGAGGTTGTTCGTTGGTGGAGCCCCACGGGCAAGCCCGTAGCACCTTCCAGTACGCCCGTGGGTTGAAATCCTGAGCGAGAGCCCCCGGCCAAGGCAGGTCTCGAGTCGAAGGGTCGATTATGGATTTTTTCCCGGTTCTGCGCGAACGTCCGCCGCTTTGACCCAGCCAACTTTGCCGCTGGAGGTTTTGACCATGAACCACTCGTTTCCGCCATTGCTTTGCAGAACAGGAATGAGGATCTCGCCCCGCGAGAGCCGGTCGATTTTCTCCGACTCGTCGTCTTGACGCGGATAGAGCCCCGCCTCGTTAGCCGCAACGACCAGCTGCGACGCGACCGGTTTGCCTCCTAAATCGCCGACGCCAGGCACATCGTTCTTGCCCTTTTGGTTTCGGGATCGGCTAGTCGTTGCTTGAGGACGAGATCCCTTCTGCCTCTCGGTCGCGCCTTGAACGCTCCTACCGTATTCACCCATCGCTTGAGCCATGACCCAGTGAGGCGCGAACAGTCCCACAAGAAATCCGAATAATAGCGCTTGTGCCGTACGCATAGCGGTTCCCCTTTCGAAGAAACAACTCATTCTTGAAATGATACAGCGCTACCGCGGTAGCAACAAGAATAACCGCGCGTCTTTGGAAAAAAAACAGCGCTCAAACGCATCTCGAACGGCGCGAGCGGACAAAACCGTTGTCTGTCTTGCCGTGGCAATGCCTTTAAGCGCCATTTAGGGGAGAGCGAAGAAGTTTAGTAGAGAATTGAGTCTGCTCAGACTTCCGCGCCGCGCGTCGGCCACTTCATTGCTTGTAGACCTTGTCGATAAAGCCGCGCTTATCCAACTCGCGCACAATGCTGTCATCCACCATGTCTTCGAAGCGAAGCTGCGCGCCGGGCTTTCGGCCAACAGCCACTTTAATTTGCTCCTCAACGCCGGGGCGGGTCACGAGCGGCACCCTATCGTAGAGTTTCGCGCTTGCGGTATAAGCGGCCTCCAGATAATTTTCATTGGAGATGCGGCTGTATTTGGCGACGATTTTTTTGCCTTCTTCCTTATGGGTCTTGAAATAATGGGTGGCTTCGATATGCGACATCAGAACTTTTCTGACGGTCTCCCGCTGGCGTGACAAGTAGCTTTTTGTGGTCGTCGCGCAGATATAGGGAAAATCAAACCGTTTCGGAAAATCTGCCGTGCTGATAAGGATTCTGTAGGGGACTCCCTTGGTCAGGTGAATAAGGCCCGGAGTCGAAGGTAAACCGGCGATTCTACCGGTGCGAAACGCCGCGGCCCTTTCCGCCGGACCGCCGACCTGCATTATGAGCACTTGCTTTTCGGGTTCCAGCCCCAACCCGCGGATCAACGCGCGCGCGGCCACGTCCGATGCGCTGCCGAGCCGGCTAATGCCGATGCTTTTTCCTTTGAGATCTTCAACCGATTTGATCGATTCCTGAACAACCAGCTCGTAAGGTAAGGAATTGAGGTAACAGGCGACCATGACGAGGTCGGCCCCCGCCACCACCGCGCTGGCGACACCACCGCCGGATGCGTTGGCCACCTGGATGTCTCCGGCCACCAAGCTGGACACGCTGGTCGTGGTGCTGGGGATGAAAAGCAGGTCGACGTCCAAACCGTTCTTCTTATACAGGCCGCGATCTTGAGCGACGTACCAGACGGCGTTGCTGCCCTCCAGAGCGCTGTGAGAGAGTCTGACCTTTTCCTGGCTCAGGCCATCCGGCAAGAATGAAGAATTAACAAGAACTAGCAGCCCGCCAAGCAGGCAAAATCCCCGTGGCAGTTTCATACGACCCCCTGAAAATCCGACGATGAGAAGCCTATCTGATAATAATCTTCACTCCTGCCGCTGCGCCCATCGCGTCAGGCTGGAGAATAGCGCGCGGTGATTACCCAGGCAAGGGCGAAACGCCGAAAAAAACCTTATGCATGTGGAGAAAAAAGCCGTACACCACATATTCTGCGATCGCATAGGCCCGAGACAACCAAACGATTCCGGCGAGCGACAGAATGGGAAAGATCGCTTGGAGGACTTCTTCGCCTATCCGCCGAGCAATCTTTCAACGTAACTCGGTGCCAGCGATCACCAGGTGAATGCCGTCAAAAAATACCGCCGCCGCAATCAGTCAACCCATAATTCCCCCGAGGCGGGAGAGTAGCGCTCGCAGGCTAACCTATACGCAACTCTCCCCCTAAAGTCCATGCGGCCAAGATGCCGCAAGTGATCAACGGAACGTCGGATCTTTTCATCGAACTATGGGGCGGGTGCGGGGAGCATGCGCGCCCTGCAGCCGGCGTCGCGGCGCTGGCCAATGACGCGCCGGTAGAAACGACGGGATCGCGCAGGCACGCGAGTAGTGACGATCTCTTACAAATTTTGCCGAGATTCACGATTTTGTCCAAATCGCCGCACACTAAATATGTTTCCAAAATGGGTCCTCTGCTCCAAAGAGTTCTTTGTTAAGAGAAACTACGCTGGCGGGCAGCAGCTAGTTCCGTTGGCATAGCTTTGGCGTCAGCAAGCCCTCCAACGCGACAGATAACCGGAGCGAACCCCGCGCTGGACGACCCTGCCCTGAAATGGAATCATTCCAGGAGCCCTTGCGGGTTGCACCCATGCGCCTTTTTCTGTCTCCCTAGGAGATTGCGCAACGGATGGCTCGGTGACCGGACCGTCGCGACAAAAAAAATGCGCTGCTTGCGATCGATTATCAAACTTTCGGCGACCCATGCCGCGAATCCGTGGAGCCCCACGGGCAAGCCCGTCGCACCTTCGGCATCGCCCGTCGGGCGGAATCCTGAGCGAGAGCCCGCGGCCACGGCGGCGGGCTCGAATCGAAGGATCGACCACTGGAGAACCGAGTTGCCCGCTGACTCGCCAGACCAGGGTGTTTAGCTCAAGCATAGGAGAATGACATGGAAGACATATCTCTTTGGATCTTGATATTTGCCGGGGGCGCCATCGGCCTTTTGGGGGTTTTTCTCGCCGCCTCGGAGCGCGAGCTAAAGAGGACACGACGAGAGGTCGAAGGTCTGGCCGCGCAGCTCGAAAACAGCCCAAAAACTATCACGCTCGATAACCCGGTTGAGATGCAACCGATCGATTCTAACGGCGCGACGACGGCCCCAACGACAGACCAAGAACTCCACGATAAGATTGCGTATCTAGCGAGCGAGCTTGAGACAAGCCGAAGGTCGGCTGAAGAGCTGCGGAGCCAAAGGGACCACTTGAAAAGCTCGCAGGTTGAAATTCTTGAGCTCCGGACAACTAACCAACAGCTCGAAGGGGAGATTGCCCACCTCAAAGGTCAACTCCAATCCGCGGAAAGCGGTTTCAGCGCCGCGCTCGGCGAACGGCAAGACGCCGTGAACGACCGCACGAAGCTGGAAAGCGAAATCGCCGATCTGAAGAGCCAACTGGAAGCAAGCCTTGCGCGGGTCGGAGAATTGGAAGTCGCTCGCCAACAGCTTGCTGATTTTGAATCCCGGGAGGCCATCCATAAGAACGAACAGAAAAATGCGCAAGCGCAAATCGCCGTGCTGCGGCAAGAGTTTTTCGCCGCAAAAGAACAAGTTCAAGAACTCCACGCGACGCACGACCGCATGGGGGAACTGGAGCGCCTTTATCAAAACGCGCAGCACGAAATCCGGAATCTCGAAGAGGAGCGCTCCCATTGGCAGGAACGTCTCGCCGGCGGCGATGACCAACGGCGGCGCGGCGCCATGTTACGTCAACACCTCGATGAGCTTTTGACCAAGCAGGCGGCGCTAATTGAAAGACATCGGCAATTCCAAGACGACCTCGCCGCCGCGGCACGCCTGACGGAAGTTCCGCCGGATGGTATCGGCGACGCCCCGGTGCCGCCGCCATTGCCCACGGAGGACGAGGCTTGTTCATTTCCCATGGTGATGGCCAAGGTCAACATTGATGCTCCGAGCAACGGCAACGGGGGAAATCACGACACTCACAATATAAGCGCCGACATGAGTCCAATGATCCCGGCAATTGACCCATCGAATACCACGATAGCGGCCCGGCGAAAACGGCGCTTCGGTATTTTTCCGGCATAACCCGGATCGCCATTCAAGGCGCAAACTGTTCCGAGTTCCAGGCCTGCCCTGAGCATCGTCGAAGGGTTCAAAGTTTAACGCAAGACTCGGAATTCTTGAATGTGATCAGCCTGCGCAGCGAGTATTGAAAATTGAACTCTTGGCCGGCGGGGATTTTTAGTCACGCCAAGTACGCAAAGTATGATTCTAGATCGTTGGTTGCGTTGTCGCGGTTCTACGTTTCACGTAGAATGCAACGGAAGCGTTCATGGCGACCAAACGCAGGCCACTCACCGTCGAGGATCTTGTTCAGCGCGCCACCGGCGGCCGGAAATTCAACCGCCACGCGCTTTTCCGCCCCTCCCTGACGTATTATCTGCTTAAAGATCCCTTTTGGGTGTGGTGTGAATACCACGCGCCCAAGGAAGAAGCCGTCGATGAAACGACGCGTTACGACGAGATGCGCATGCAGCGAGGCGTCGCGCATGAGGAGCAATGGGTCCGGCTGAACCATCCCGACGCCGTGAAGATCGAGCCGGCCTTCGGCTTCGATGCGCTCAAAAACACCCTCCGCGCCATGCTCGACGGCGCGCCGGCGATTTACCAGCCGCAACTCTGGGACCTGGAACGGGAAAGTTATGGCAAGGGAGATTTGTTGGTTCGCGACGACTCGGCGCCATCGGATCTCGGCCCTTTCCACTACCACGTGCTTGAACTCAAACACTCGCCGGCGCTGCTAGCATATCACGCGCTGCAAGCGGCCTTTTACAATGAAAACATCGGCAGGCTTCAAGGATTCACCCCCGGCGACCTGACGGTCGTGCTGAAAGATTCAAGCGCAACGATTCCCAGCAAAGGAACGGAGCATGAAATCCAGAAAGTGCGCGAGTTGTGGAAATCGCTGCGCGACGGCACCACGATCCCTGAATCCCGGCGGCCGCCGAACGCGACCAGTTCGCCGTGGCGTCTCTACGGCAACAGGCGCGCAACGGAAGAGAAAGATTTGGTCCTGCTCGCGGGGATTCAGAAGCGCGAGCGCGACAAGCTGCGCAAGGCGGGCATTCATCGGGTCGATCAGCTTTGGAATCTCAGACAAGAAGAAATCACCGATATTATCGGCGAACATTACGGCGCCATCGCTTACTCCGTCGCGAAGGCCTATAGAATCGGCGGTCCGATCATAAAACCCGGGCGGCGGCTGGAAATTCCCCGTGCCCGGCGTCTGCTTTATTTCGATTTTGAAACTTCCGATTGGGTCCACCCCACCGAACCACCGCACGCCTATCTCATCGGCTGCTACGACGACGCCCGGGACCAGTTCGTCAAGTTTCTCGCCCGCGGTGCCGCGGACGAAGGGCGGATTTTTGAAGAGTTTCTCGACTACGTTGGCGATTGCCGCGAGGTTCGGCTATATCACTGGACCGATTTTGAGATCCACCAGATGCGCCGGACGGCACGCCGCTGGCCGGCGTTGGCGGGATCACTGGAGCGGTTGATGGAACACTGCGTCGATCTGAAGGAAGCCATTCAGTCGGCGGTTTATCTTCCGGTGCCCTCGTTTTCGATCAAGTCCGTGGCGCCGGCTCTGGGTTTTCATTGGCGGCAGAAAGACATCGGCGCTTATCAGTCGATGGTTTGTTACTGGGATTATCTCGAGAACCGCGACCTCTTCGCCATCGACCGGGCGCTCATCTACAATGAAGACGACTGCCGCGCCATGTGGCAGGTGGATCAAAATTTGACGGCTAGATTGCAATGGTCGCCGCGCGACTAGCGATACAGCCTGTCGATATATCCCGATTTATCGAGCTCTTCGAGAAATCGCGTGTCGACAAACTCTTTAGGGTCGGCGGTTTTCGCCGCGGGAATTTGATCCGCCAAGTCGTTCAGTATGGTCTTGATGCCATCGATCGTCGGATACGGCTTTGTCAGAGCCACGCGCTTGAGCAATTGATAGGTCTCCTCCAGTTCACGATCGTCGTTCAGCCGCATATACTTGTTGATCGCTTTTTTGGCCGTCTCCGGATTGATCGTCATAAGATGAATGCTCTCAACGAACGACTTGACCACCCGCCGGGTGACATCTTGGTTCTTGCCGATAAATCTTTGCGTAGTCACGAGCCCGGTATGCTGGAAAGGGATGTTCATTTCCTCCAAGTTAGCCACAACCTTCATCCCGGCGTCGATCGCCCTGCGATGACGTGGCGGTTGGAGCAGCGTGGCGTCGATGACGTTGCCCAGCAAGGCGGCAAGTAGCGTCGCCTCGCTGCCGATTTGAATGAAGGTAACCTCCTTTTCCGGGTTCACGCCGAGCTTGGACAATAACAACCGCGTGGCCCGATCGATCGCCGCGCCGTAACGGGAAGTACCGATTCGCTTCCCTTTCAGGTCGGCAGCCGTTCGAATCTCAGGCCGCGCCAAAAGACGAAACAGCAGACGGTCGACGAAGCCGGCGACCATAACGACATCCGCGCCCTGCAATCGCGGCGCGGACAGCAAGGCGCCGGTCATTTCGCCGAATTGAATCTCGCCGGCGATCAGCGCTCTTTGAACCAACGCGCTTTCCAGATAGAGGACTTCGACATCCAAGCCATTGCGCGGAAAGATTTTCCCCTCTTGGGCGATCCAGAGCGGCGCCATGGTTACCGTCGGCGCGCCGTAGCCGATGCGCAGCTTGTCCGCGGCAGCGCCCGGCTTTGGGAACAGGAATAGCCCCGATAGAGCAAGTAGCCACACGACCCAGTTCCTCAGTGCCGGTGGCTTAATCGGCGCCTCCAACCTTTCACCCATTGGCGTGCGCATGGACACAGGCTTTGAGTCCTTCCCGGAGCGCCGCGTCAACGCGCGCTTGGTAATCCGGCACTTCGTTGAGCAGAATGATGTCGTCGTAGGTGCCGTGGCCGCGGCCCATAATCCGCGTCTCGGGATGGACGCTGTTGTGCGGCGCTATCGGCAAACTGTATTTCTTCCAAGTCTCGTAATAACTCCCCATCAGCTCCAAATAGAACTCCAAGGGAATCGGCGGCTGCTCCTGCTGCGACACCAGATTGGAGCCCGGCTCGCGGCGCCATTGATTGAGGCGCGGGAAAATCCCATGCTTCATCATGAAATCGAAACCTGCGCGGGTCGATTGGACCGCTTCCTTGACCGTGCCGAAACCATGCGGCTTGGCCATCTCGACGCCGCAGACCAAATTGGGACGGACATTGGTCTCGCCGAAAACATCGACGGCGTCCACCATCCCTTGCACCCATTTGTCCCACCCTACACGCCGATTTTTGCCTGGGTTAATCCATTCAAAGAGCCTTCGGTCCCAGACTTCCATGTTGGCGTGGTGGCCGTCGACCCCGGCGGCGCGGTAACGTTTCAGCGTCTCTTTGTCTTTCGCGTTGGTCTGGAGATAAACGTGGCGCCGGTGACCGCTCCATTTGAGTGCCGCCGCATAATCGAGATAAAAGCCGTCCTCGTCCTTGCCGTGCAAAGTCTTGAGAACGGTTCCGCCGGTAATGAGATAGTCGATCAGCGGCGTAAAGCCCACTTCGTCCGTGGCGTCTTTTTCGATGGAATTTGCCACTTCGACCATGTAGGAAACCGGTTTCACCGGAGGATTGAAGGTAAAGTCTTTCGACTCTTTCATCTGCCGGGCATTGATATTGATATCGCAGAAGCGGCACTCCTCGTCCGGCCCCCAGTACTGGCAGTTGCGAAATGCGGTGACGAAATAGCCGTAGGCGATGATCTCGTGGTACGCCGTACCGTCCGCGAATTTGCGCGTGTAGTATTTGAGTGGCCGTGGAAACGACACGTCGCAGATTTCTTTGCCTTGGAGAAACAGCTTGGCTTTGCCATTCACCGCGTCGATGACGTAGGGCGAATTGGAATTGAGCGTGGTCTGCACCGTCACCGGCCGAAGGCCATAAAGACCGCCGCGCATCATGAACCACTCGGTGATCTTGCGATGCTCCTTACGCTTCATATCCTTCATCGGGATCAGGTCATAGGAAAATAGCCGGTAGGATTTCACCAGAGCGTCGGAAGCCAGCTCCAGCGCGGCGTTGGTGAACCAATGGCCATCGCGCAAGAGATCGTGCTTGAGAACCACCTCGCGCGGCAGGTTGCGATATTTTTGGAAATAGGACTCAAGCTCGTTCAGGGTTCGACCGCTCTCTGCTTTGGCGACTGCTTCCATAGCGCTTCCTTCCTGCGGTTGCCGCTGGGGTTGCATACTTCCCCCACATAGCACTGATCCACCGCGTAAGCCAGTGCCATGGGCCGACACTGGACCGTCCACGGACGCGGTGGTAAGTAACGGACAAACTTAAACCCAGCTACGGAGGACGCTTATGGCGACCCGCAAGAGTATTCACATCAAAGGCATGGAGCACGGCGCACCGATTCCCAACGGCGCCGTGGTCGGCAACATGGTTTTCTCCTCGGCGATCTCGGGCAAAGACGCCAAGACCGGCGTGATGTCGCCGCATCCGGACGAGCAGGCCGAGGCGATGTTCCGTAATTTGCGGCTCTTTATGGAATCCGCCGGCGGCACGCCGGATAACATCGGCACCATGAAAGTCTATCTCAAAGAAGAAAAGTATCGCGACTCGGTCAACAAGGCCTGGCTCAAAATGTTCCCCGACGAACACGACCGTCCCGCGCGCCACGCAATCAAGGCGGAGTTGCGCGGCGAGATGTTGATGCAAATCGAAGTCATTGCGGTTTTGTAATTATCGGTACAGAGTCAACGAATCTCTAACTTTTCTCTCACCCATCGGCGATCATCTCGCCAAATCTGCCGCAGAACTCGCCGATCGCCCCTTGATGCACGAAATCCGCGTAGTCGTCTAGCGGCGTCGGCTCGCGGTTGATGATCGCCAACAGCGCACCGTTGCGTTTCGCGACCACAGGAAACGATGCCGCCGGTTGAACTTGCAACGAGGACCCCATGACGATGAAGATTTCCGCCTGCTCGGTCCACTCTTTGGCCCGGCGCATAGCCGCTTCCGGCATCGCCTGGCCAAAGGAAACCGTCGCCGATTTGAGAATGCCGCCGCAGGCATCGCATTTCGGCGATGCGAAATCACCGACCAACCGTTGGATGATCGCGTCGGGGTCGTAAGACCTGCCACACTCAAGGCAGATGATTTTGCGGTTGGTGCCGTGCAGCTCGACGATCTTTTCGTCCGGCAGCCCCGCTTCGCTGTGCAGGCCATCGACGTTCTGGGTGATCAGGCCGATCAGCTTGCCTTTAGCGTCGAGCGACTGGACAAAATAATGGCCGACGTTCGGTTTGGCGTTCTTATGCTGTTTCCAGCCATCCAACCGTCGCTTCCATGCTTCGATGCGCGCCGCCTCGCTGCTCAGGTATTCCTGAAAAGTCACCGGCCGGTAGCGCGTCCAGATGCCGCCGGGGCTGCGGAAATCCGGAATACCCGATTCCGTGCTGATGCCCGCGCCGGTGAAGACGACGATAGCGCCGCTTTCTCGAATTTTCTCGGCAAATTCTTCCAATCTCAGCATCGAAAAGATTTATAAGACAACGAACTCTTCATGTCGAGAGTTGGCTGCGGTCGGGTAATTTGAGCCGAAGCGCCGCGATCCCGGCGCCTAAAATCAATACGCCGGTCACCATCAAACCAAAAGCGAACGAACCCGCGTCGCCCATAACACCGACGAAGGTCGGGATCGCCCCACCGCCAATCAAATAACCGAACGGCACGGTAAAACCGACGGAGAGATTGCGCGCCTGGGGCGGTGTGATCATCGCCAGCGCCGCGAAACCGGCGGGAAAAAACCAGACCGCAAGCAGCGGCTGCACAAACACGACGGCGCTTAAGCCGCGCCCGGATGTCCAGCCTAACAGCAGTGTCAATACCCCTGAGAACAACAGACTGACGACGATGGTCCGCTTCGGCCCCAGCCGGTCCGACACCCAGCCGCCGAGCAGGCCGAGAAACGGACCATGCGAGCGCGAGAGCGCCACGATGGTATTAGCCCAGCTCGAATCCATCTGGCGTTCGTTGATGAGATAGAGCGGCAACATGGCGTAGACTCCCACCGTCACGCTGACGCCCATGCCGAACAGCAAAACCATCAACCAGAAAGACGAAGCCCGCATTAACAAGCCGACCCCGCTCGCCGTCGGGGGCTCGCCGGGAAAATCGCCGCCGTGGCCGTAACGAAAAAACCCCAGGACCACCATAAGCGCCACCGCGCCGAGCGCGCCCAACGCGGCGCGCCAGGTCAGCCACTTGAGAAACATTTCCGCGATGAACGGCGCGCTGAAAAACGCCAGGTTCGGCGCCAACTCGTGCACCGCGATAGCTTTGCCCCAGTGTTGACGGTCGATCAGGGCAGTTATGGTCGCAATGGCTGACGGCAAGTAAAGTCCGCAGGCGAATCCCAACGCGAAGAATCCGCAACGCATGGTCCACGGACCGCCCGCCACCGACAACGCCAATAGAGAAACCCCGACACCGGCGCCCGACGCGGTGATCGCCGACCGGTGCGTCGACCGTGAGGACAGAAATCCCGACAGGAGCAGCCCGGCGAGATAGCCGGCGGAGATCAGAAAGAAAAAAAAACCCGCCTGGCCGTGGGAGATCGCCAGTTCTCTTTCGATCGTCGGCAGCAGCGGCGCGAGAATCATGCGGGAAACGAAGTTAAGGAAAAATATTACGACCAGGGGAACTACTGGCCCTACTTGGTGTAAAAAACTTTCGGCGGCCATCGGGCTCTCGTCAGCAGCGCGACGTGGCGCTGCGGTTCGTGCGCGCGTTTACCCGCGGTATGCACCGCTACCGGACCGATAGGGAATATAGCAAACGGGTTCTTGGCAAGTACGGTAAGATCACCGACGATGAAATTTTAGGGACCCGGCAAGATTACGCCCCCACGCTACAGAAGAGCCCGCGCCGCTCCTTGAGAGCGATACAGTCTTTGATCGAGAACCGGTTTCACGGCAAAAAGCCGCTGCCGAAACCGGAGCAGTTCGTCGATTTCTCAATCGTCGACCAGTTGGAAAAAAGCGGCTTCATCGATTCGGTCTATAAACAGATTCTCCGGCGCGGACCGGAAGGAAAATGAAACCGCGGCGCAGGCTACTACCGCACCTGCAAGTTATTGACTACGTTTTTTACCCCGCCAATCTGGCGCGCTATTTGTTCCGCTCGAGTCCTCACCGCAGGCGATTCGACAACGCCCGATAACTGCACCACGCCGCGATTGGTGTCGACCTGGATGCGCGTCAACGTTGTGCCTTTCTCAGCGGCAAGCTTGGCCTTTACAGTGGTCGTGATCGTGGTGTCGTCGATATTTTCACCCAAGGTCTCCCCGGTAAGCGCTTGGCAGCCCGAAAACATACCCAGCAAAGCCATTATCAGCGCGATCGATTGCAATTTTTGCAACATAGCCGCACCCTCCTTGTGTAAAATCACCTACTATCAAGGACGCGGCGTGGGCGCAACGCGGTCACGAGCAAAAACTCCGCCCAACTAAGCGAATTTCCCAGCTAGCGCCTGAATCTGGTCCATCGATTCCTTCAAGGCGGGAGCGTAGGTATGAGGCACGCATTCGCCGCAGATTTCCCTGGCTAAATTGCTGATAGCTCGCAGGCCGCTGTCGAGCGCAGGCGACTGTCCGTTGTCAGTCGGTCGCGAGGCGTTCAATTCTGCCAGACTCTGCAGACAGATGACCAGATTCGCGAGCAGAGACTCCAGCGCATCCTCGTCGGGAACCACTTGCGAGCGATAGAGAACATCATGCACCGTTTGCAATTCTCCGCGAAACACTCGCACCGTGCTTTCGAGCCGCCGCAGCACTTGCCCCGGCAACGCGCCCTGTTCGGCCTGTAACTGCTGCACGGCGCCCAGGTCCGAGAACACCAGATGCAGATTCGTGCGTACGCGATCCATACGATCCTCGAATGTCGTGCGATGAATCTCGGCCGTGAGTTCTTCTTGTCGCCGCGACACGAGCTTGGAAATGACGCAGCCAAATATCAGTAATCCGGCAACGCCCTCCGCCACCGCCAAGATTCGCAGCGCGCCGAGCGGAATCACGTCGCCGTAGCCGATCGAGAGCGCCGTCACGAAGCTGAAATAGATCGCCGTGCCCAGCCCTTCGAGGTCCGGCTTCACGGCAACATTTCCGGCCTGCAACCCCCAGCCCATGCTGATACCCGCTCCCCAATAGACCAAACCAAAAACGAGGATCATGCCGAGCCAGAAGCCGATCAGTCGCTCCAAAGACCAGCCGGCTAATAGGTCCAAGAAACCGGTCCAAGAGGTGCGGGAAATTGGCGATTGAATGTTCGGTCCGGATCGCGGCGGCGCGGCGGCCGACTCCACTTTTTCCACCGGCCCACCATTTTCGATCCAATCGGCCATGCCGCCGATATAGTAGCGAAGATTCCTATAGCCCATCCGCCCAAGCAAGCCCACCGCCTGCTTACCCAACGGTCACGTCGGCCCGGCGCAGTAGACAATGATTTCGCGTGCGGGATCAGGAAAAAACTGGCGGGCTTTGCTCTCAACTTCCGCCACGGACAAATTGACGGAACGAGGAATATGGCCGGCCTCGAAGGTCTCCTTGGGCATGACATTAACGAGCCAAAGAGTAGGATCTTGCAGCCGCGCGAGGATTTCTTCACGGGAAATCACACGAAAGGCGTGATGGGAGTCTGGTTTCGATTCAGCCTGGGCCACCTTCACTCCAATGAACAATCAGATTGCATACCATAAGGCACACCCTTAGTGAGGTTAGATGCTGATCGTGAACATTTGGTCGCCGATCATCGACTCAATCACCCCCAAACCTCCCGCGCCACCTGCACAACTAGCTTTAGCTTCGCGATCTGATCATCGATCGTCAGTTTGTTGCCGAGCACGGTGCTGGAAAAACCGCACTGCGGGCTGATGCCGAGCTGGTCCATTGGCACCAACTTCGCGGCTTCATCGATGCGCCGCTTGAGATCGTCGGGGTTTTCCAACGCGCCGGTTTTAGAAGTCACCAGCCCAAGAATCAGCTTCTTGCCCTTGGGCAAGTAGCGCAGCGGCGCAAAGTTGCCCGCGCGCGGCGTGTCGAATTCGAGAAAGTAACCGTCTACCTTTAGGTCGTTGAACAGCACCTCGGCGACCGGATCGTAGCCCCCCTCGGCCACCCAAGCGCTGGCGAAGTTGCCGCGGCACAGATGCGTGCACACCACCATATTCGCGGAGCGCTCTTTTATGGATTCGTTGATCAGCCTGGCGTACAACGCCGGGAGCTTGTTCGGGTCTTCGCCGATCTTCTTCGCCCCTTCGCGCATTTTGGGATCACAGAGGTAAGCGAAATTGACATCGTCGATCTGCAAATAGCTGCAACCCGCCGTAACGAGACCGGCAATCTCCTCGCGGTAAACTCGCGCTAGATCGGCGAAGACTTGTTCCATGTCGGGATAAGCAGCTTTGTCCACGCCGCCGCGTCCGGTGCGAAAGTGGACCAACGACGGCGAGGGGATGCACTGTTTAGGCGTCTGCTTTGTCACGCCAGCCAGGAATTTGAAATTGTCGGTCTCGATGCCGCGCGGATGCCCGAGCTTTCCCGTCACGACGAATTGCGTCGGCGATCGTTGCACGTCCGCGTCTGGGTTTTTAAAATGGCGCGCGGATTCCGGCAACAGGCCCTCAACGACCTTGATGCCCTGGAACTGACTTAGAAAGTCGGCATGCCAGAGATTGCGGCGAAACTCGCCGTCGGTGATTCCCTGCATGCCGACGTCTTCCTGCATTCTAACAGCATCGCGAATGCAACGGTCCTCGACCTCTCGCAACTGCGCGGCGGTTATCTCACCCTTCTGGTGTTTCTCCCTGGCGTGCCGCAGGTCGGGCGGGCGCAAGAGACTGCCGACGTGATTGGCGCGAAACGGCGGTTTCTTTTCTTCTGCCATGATTCGATTTCCTTTCGTCTTTTCCCGTTCAACGTTCCGGGCCGGCCCTGAGCGGAGTCGAAGGGTTCAAAGTTGAGCTCCGAATCTTAACTTTGAACAGCTCGCGCAGCGAGCGTTGAACATTGAACCTTGAATTCTTATCACCTCTATCATTTTTTTGCTGCTTGTAATAAGCCCTCGCTTAGACAAAGCCCGATGGAAAGGATTGCCCGTTATGCGCACCGAACTCGTCAGCATCCCGACGCCCACTCATCCCCTCGACGGGGCCTACTACACCCCGGACGGGCCGAGCAGGGCCGCGGCGATGTATTGCCACGGCAACCAGATGAATTTTTACGTCTGCGCCGCGCGCTTTCTCGCGCCGCATATTACGGCGCTGGGTTACGAATACCTCGCGTTCAACCGGCGCGGCCACGACTCGGTGAGCACATACAGTAGCCGGGAATGCGTCGGCGGCGCCTACCAAACCGTCGCCGAAGGCATCGAAGACAACGAGCTGGCCGCGAAATACTTGGCAAACAAAGGTTTCGAGAATCCCATCGTCATCGGCCACAGCAACGGCGGCGTGCTCGCCAGTGAGCATGTGGCACGCCATCCCGAAACTAAAGCATTGATCTTGTTATCGGCCCATGCCGGCGGCAACCGGCTCGCCAACCCGCGTTCAGCGCGGAACTTCAGCATCAATGACAAGACCGGCGAACAGATCAAAGAAGCCGAGGCGTTGATTGCAGCGGGCAATCCGCGCCAGCTCATGCTCATCCCGGCTTGGTGGTGGGTGATCTCGGCGCGCACTTTTCTCGACCGTCTCGACAACGCGCCGGATCTGGTCGAGAACGCCAAGCGCATCAGATGCCCCGTTCTGTTTATCCGCGGCGATCAGGAGCCGAAAGACAACTACCCCGCCGAACGCTTCAAGGAAAACTGCGCCGGGCCATGCGAAGTCGCGATCATCCCCGACTGCGACCACTTTTACGTCGGCGCGGAGGAGCGGGTAGCAAGGACCGTCACCGACTGGCTGTCTCGGACGCTGGGCTAGCTCTTACATCTGGTTCGACGATTTGAACGACTTGAACTATTTGAACGTCGGGAACCATTCCGCCCGCTATGCGGGCGGCGCCGGCCACTCCCGCATCAGCATTGTAGGATGGGTTGAGCACAGCGATACCCATCATCCTAAACGGTGGGTTCGTCGCTGCGCTCCTTAACCCACCCTACGTACTAACGCGTCCGGTTCGACGGTTTGAACGACTTGAACGTTTTGAACGGCTTGAACGATTGGAACCGTGGCCGTTCTTTAAACGTTGAACATTGAACTTTGAACGGCCCTGTCCGGCTATGCCGGCAGGGCTGGCCATTCCCGCATCAGTCTGCCGTACCCGCTCATCGGATAGGACAACTTTAACTTGGACAGCAAGTACCAGAACATCGCCGGGTTGCTGGCGATAACCGTCGCTTTTAGCTCGCTCTCGATTTTGTCCAACACTTTGATCGGATCGAGAACCGCGCCCTGAAAATAAATCGCGTCTATTTTACCGGCGGCATCGAGATTCTTTTTTGTAAGTTCGAATACCTCCTCGGGAGTCATGCGTTTCGGCACCGCGAGCTCTGGGAAAGAATGCGGCGCGAGCGCCGTGATCCCGACTTTTTGCAGGTGCTCGCAGATCAGCTCATTCAAACGCGCGTCGAAAGGCGTGAGCAACAGCACCCGCGGCGCTGCGTAAACCCGCAAAGCCGCGACGCAGGCATTGAGAGCAGTCGTAAAAGGAACAGCCAGCGCGGCTTGGAGAGCATCGTAGAGTCCGGGATTCAAAACCTCGGTCGGCGCGGCGGTGACGATGACACCGTTCCACTTCCCGTTCAAAACGAATTCACCGACCCGCCGAACAATGGTTTCCTTCTTGCCACCGATCTCGTAAAGCGAGTTGCCGTAGAGCTGAAGTCCCTGAAAATCGAGTTCAACCTCTGCGGGAATCATCGGCAGGAAGCTCTTGTAATGCGGCATGGAGCCGGCGCCACCACTCACGAAGCCGACTTTTGTCTTAATTGTTTCAGCCATCACACCGCCTGCGCCGGTTCGAGCCTGGAGTTAACTCCCGGCTCTAGTTCAAGGTTCAATGTTCAAGGTTGGAATCGAAGATTTCAGATCCGATACTTTGAACTTTGAACCCGGAACTTTGAACCGAAATAAGGTGTCTCACAGTTTCTCGCTACTTTTTCGCTTTGTAGGCGTCGACCGCCTTTTTCAGGTCGTCGTATTCTTCGCATTTACCGAAAAACGGGCAGGCATTCTTTAGCGCCGCCAGTTGCTTCTCCGCGTTGGCGAGTTGGTTCATGTCGAGATAAAGCTCGCCGAGATACTCGTGAGCACTGCGATGGTTGGAGTCGATCTTGAGCGCCCGCTGGTAATGCTCCATCGATTTGTCCAACGTGCCTAGCTTGCGATAGCTATAGCCGAGCATGCTATGCGCGTCGGCGTCGTTCGGTACCTCTTGCACGGCCTTGGTTAGATGGCCAAGAGCAGTCTTATAATCCTTGGCCTCGACCGCCTTCCGCCCGGCGATAATGTTCGGATTCTCCGGTCTCGCCATCGGCTCGGGCATATCGGCAAAAGCCCGGCTCTGAACGATAACCAAACTCAGACTCAAAGCAGCAACGGCCCACAGTGATTTCATAAACAGACCACTCCTTGAAAAAATCAGATATGCGCGGATTGTACCCACTCGCGTGCCGTCAACGCAAGACCAACCTTTCTTGATTGTTGACAAGTTGGAGTAGCTGGCCGATATTGCAACCGATTCGGATTTGATTAGCGGAGCCGTTTTGGGAAATCGGTCGCCCGGCATTTTTCGCCGCCTAATGCGGGTCACTTAATAGTTAGCTTTCTGACTCGGACATATGCAAATCCCATCAGACAAAAACAAAAAATTCGGAGAACTGCTTTCTGAAAAGGAATCGGAGAGATACTTCGAGTTGCGTGAGATGCTTTTTCAGTTCGCGAAGTTATTTGACTACGACGAGGCAAGCGACCGAGCAGTTGCAATCGTCGGGCCGGCGTTTCTGGATACACTTCTCACCGAAGCGCTCACAAACTTTCTAGTTGATGATGAGAAAGAGGTCAACAAGTTACTTCAGCCCGATGGACCGTTGGGAACTTACGGTAGTCGAGTCACTGCATGCTACTGCCTTGGCCTTATCGGCGAGAGAGTAAAAGCGGATTTACGGTTGGTCGGCAAGATCCGTAATCGCTTCGCTCACGACCTGCGCGCTACATTCGCCGATCAACAGATACAGAGCTGGTGTAGGGCGCTCAGGTGGCACAAACAATTCTTCGCAGACCCGCCACCCGACGCAACAGATCGCGACTTATTTCAGGTCGGAGTTAACCAACTGGTGTCACATCTAAACGGTATAGTCAGCATCGCTCGGATGGAGAAGCGGTCAAAGAGGTTGCACACATGACAGGAACGAAATCTAACCAGCGGGTCAAGTCCGCGGCGAAGAGCGCGCGGCTTACCCGCGCGTTAGCCCGCTGCACATGTACACGTAGTGAAGGAGGTAGACATGAGTGTCCAAGATGAGCCAATGCCGCTCCTAGACCTTTCCCAAGAACAGAAGTTTCAAGCTGCGCTCGCACTCTTTCTGGACCAAGCACAAGTCATTCGGGACCTCAAGCAAAATGACCTTCAAGTGGTCGGTGGCTTCATAACACTCCAGTTGGCCTTGGCGGCTTGGCTGGCTGAACATCCTCCGATGACGTTCTGGGGAAGTCTGGGACTCTTCGGACTCTCCATCATTCTGTCGTTCCTCTCTTGGAAGTTTCTCGAGAAGAATCACCGTCGTCGCGCGCAGGTGGTCGATAGTCTGAGAAACACCAAAGCTGCGCTCCGACTCAGCCAGAAGGAAATCTACATTAAAGGGGCAGCATTGGATGTCCAGACAATGTTTGAGCCATCGCTGCGGCTCTACGTGGGCGTCCTGCTCTTGACGATTCTCGGAGTAGGTGTCGTGATTTTCGGTGGCCAGTTTTGACAGGCGGTAAGTGGGTAAGTGGGGTAAGTGGGACTAAGTGGGACGTAGGTCCGAAGAGTCCGTTGTTTGGATCGGGAAGTTGCTGCGAGTGTCGAAGCAGAGCGCCTTGAGAAGGGGCATGCTCGGCAAGCCAGTGATAATCAGAAACGGGTGGGGGGCGAAATCCTTTTGGTAATAATGGACTATTCGGACCTACGTCCCTCTAGTCCTCGCCCTCTAGTCCTCGTCCCTCTAGTCCTGAACAAGACCAACGTTTCTCCATTGTTGACAAGTTGGAGCAGCTGGCGGATATTGCATCCGATTTGGATTTAATTGGTTGAGCCGTGTTAGGAGATAGGCCGACTGGCAATTGTCGCCGCCTAATGCGGGGCACTTAATAGTTCGGCCTGACGATTGCAGATGCGTAACATGACTCCAGATTGGCTCGTGCAGCTGACTTGGTTCGCGGCCGGGATATCTGCGACCGGGGCATTCTGGTACTTCCTCGGACAGCGCAACTATCACGGGACGCTGTGGGCAGGGTACTCCACCGCCGTGTTCGCCCTTCTCGCGGTCGCGTTTTTGGTCCGGAACGACTTGATTCGCAGAGAAGCGACACTCGCAGGCGCCGTAGAATCTCGCCCACAAGCTGAAACACAAACGTCGCCACAAGCACTTCCAGTTCCGCATGCGAGTGGAGAGACACAACCGACCGAACCTGAAATCAAGCAACCTGCCGGCGAACAGCAGCGACCCAATCAAAGCATCATCAACTCGCCAGGTTCTATACAGGCAGGTCGGGACGTAATCATCTCTGCTGATCCCCAGCTTATTCGCTCGATCGAGCTGAGGGTGGCGGTGGAGACGATCACGACGCCTGTGGTTGCCGCTTCAGAGACGTTCGATTTTGGGCTCGGATCTGTGATTGCACTGTTCACAAAAGACAAGCAGCGATTCCGTTTTGCCAGCGATATGCGAGTCTTCGACCAACAAGTCAGTGAAACACGCCGGCGCCTGCGCTTCGTCTATACCCCGGAGGATCCGACTCAGCTCCTTGGGCGACCAATTGCGCTGCTTGAGACGTTCGATGTTCTCGCCATCAATTTCGTTGACATCTTTCAGACTGAGAAGTTCGACACCAGTCTCGGCGGTACGGACTTCGAGTGCGGCATTGTCGTCAATGGTCTTCCCATCGCGCTGGTTCGAGCGGATGTCCAGCCAAACGGCTTACTGAACAAGCAACAAGCCAATTTGAACGTGGCCGACACGTTCAGCCAGATTCCGGCTGCGTACAAGGCAGTGATCGGGGCAAGGACGCCGTGAGGCCTAACCAATAAGGGCGGCGGTGGTTATTCATTGTTAGCGATTTTTCCAGCCAGATACCTCGCAGTTGAGGGGTCACATAGGACATAGGGGTCAAGTATCGAGTTGAATAGTTTATCTGACAATGGCGGTCGCGATTTTTACGCGAAGCTGGTATTTACTCAACTCTAGACCCCCAGACGATCCCCAGATAGAGTAGCGAGTCAGCCGATGGCCCTGCGGGCACGGCTCACCCGCCACCCAGTTATGCGGAGCAGCACAGAAGGCCGTAGTCCAGGAGCATGAACGCATCCCAGAAAGCGATCTTGCATCTCTTCGACGAACACGTCTTCGGGGCGATGCGCACAGAGTTGGACTGGGCGCTTCGGGGAGCAGCAGCCAACCTGGCAGCGCTGGGACTCGTCGCATACACCGAGTTTCTCGGGGGCATCGTTACCGGAGATCTTGGTCGCCAAGGCTCCAGCGGCAGCAATTTCCGCGCCTTTCTGCCCTACCTCGGCTCAGACTATGAGGATCTGGCGCGGCGAGGCGTCGATATTTACGAACGCGTCCGCTGCGGACTTGCGCATGAGTACTTCATCAAAGGCGAGTCGACAATTTTGCCTCAGGCGTCCGCGCCTTGCGGAATCATTTCGAGTATGAACGGTCCGACCTACTTCATCGTCTCGGTATACCGCGACCATCTTTTCAGTGGCGCCCGGAAGCTGCGCGATGAGATTCTCGAAAATCAAAACGGTTCCACCACCGCGCGAGCCAGGAAAGCGATGTCCACCGTTGGAATTACCATACCCTTACAGCCGTGAACCGCCGAGTGCTGTATCCCGGTGTCTTGCATAACAGTACGTTCGACCGGACCGCTGGCTCGCATTCGCTCGCCGCGGCCGTTCAACGTAAGTGTTGTGCGTCCGCAATAACCACAGGATTCGAAGTCTTGCCAGGCGAGGAAAAAATCCTTTGTCGGGGGTCTGCACATCCTGGCTAAGAGGGTATTTAAGTTGAGTTCGTGAAGAATAGGAGAAACTAATGTTTGGATGGCTGGCAAGCCCCGAAGCCTGGATAGCGTTAGGCACGTTAACCGCGCTAGAAATTGTCTTGGGTATCGATAACATAATTTTTATCTCGATTCTGGTAGGCCGTCTTCCTCCGAATCGGCGCGCTTTCGCGAGAAAAATCGGCCTTGGTCTCGCAATGATTGCGCGCCTGGCTTTGTTGTTCTCTATTTCCTGGGTGATGGGATTAACCGAACCGTGGTTTACGGTATTGAATCAGGCGATTTCAGGGCGTGATGTCGTGCTGATTGGGGGCGGCCTGTTTCTTCTGGCCAAAGCGACTCATGAAATTCATAACAGCATGGAAGGGATAGAAGATCGCGGTCCACCGGTTGTTGCCACCAGCTTGGGAATGGTGCTGACGCAGATTGCGGTTCTGGATATTGTTTTTTCACTGGATTCGGTGATCACGGCCGTCGGACTAGTCGAGCATGTTTCCATCATGGCGGTCGCCATTATCCTCGCGGTCGCGGTTATGTTGATGGCGGCAAAATCCATAGGGGATTTTGTCGATGAGCATCCCACGATCAAGATACTTGCGCTTTCGTTTCTGATCTTAGTGGGTGTCACGCTTATCGTTGAAGGTTTCGATGTGCATGTTCCAAAGGGTTATATCTATTTTGCGATGGCATTTTCCGTCGCCGTGGAGATGCTCAATATTCGAATGCGCAGAATACAGGCGGAACCGGTCAAACTGCACAAGCAGATACGCGATACAGACGGAGGAGGAGAAAACAGGGATAAGTCCAATTATTGACCCCGTCGTCTAACTTCCGATTAAGCGGCGCCGATCTTAGAACGGACGGGCTAGCCATACCACCCGCGACGATGGCTCTTCCCTGCCGCCGTTACTTTATTGTATATTCCTTCCCACTAAGACAACGGCCGAAACGGCCGCTGCCAAGAGACGGAGGATTAAAATCATGTTGAGCCATTGGCTGCGCTATGTTGCGCCGATCGTCGTCGCCGCGTTCGCATCGTCCTGCGCCGCTACCCTTGGAGCCCCCGTTGTCAACGCGCGCTACGCACCCGGCACGGGTCCCGCCGATCAACTTCAATTGCCTGCCCCGTTCGCGACTCCTTCGGTGCGCAACAACTCGAAGGTCATCGGCTGGCCCAAAGGCAAGATGCCGATCGCGGCGCCGGGCTTCGAGGTAAGCTTGTTCGCCGAGAATCTCGACAATCCCCGTCAAGCTTACGCGCTCCCGAATGGAGACATCCTGGTAGTGGAAGCGGTCCGCGAGTGGATCGGCCGTCCCGATCGTCCGGACAAATCAGCCAACCGGATTACGCTGTTCCGCGATACCAACCGCGACGGCAAGCCCGACCTACGGGAGACCTTCCTAACGGGGTTGAACATGCCTCACGGCATGGCGCTGGTCGGCGACTGGTTTTACGTCGGCAACACAAACGGGGTCGTTCGCTATCCGTACCGCGCCGGACAGACCGGGATCGAGGGCAAGGGAGAAAAAATTCTCGACCTGCCCGCCGGCGGCCACTACACGCGTAACCTTCTCGCCGATCCGGCGGGCAAGAAAATTTATGTCGCGGTCGGCTCAGCCTCCAACGTGGATGAAGAAAATGGCTGGGAGAAGGACCAGCGGCGCGCCGGCATTTTGGAAATCAACCCCGACGGCAGCGGCATGCGGATTTTCGCCAACGGGCTGCGCAATCCCGTCGGCATGGACTGGGAACCGAGGACGAAGGCGTTATGGACGGTCGTCAACGAGCGCGACCTGCTCGGCGACGATCTGGTGCCGGACTATCTTACCAGCGTCAAAGACGGCGCGTTCTATGGCTGGTCTTTCTCCTACTTCGGCCAGAACGAAGATCCCCGAAAAAAAGGACAGCGACCCGCTTTAGTGGCGAAAGCGATCAAACCGGACTACGCCCTCGGCTCTCACACCGCTGCGCTCGGCTTGGCATTTTATCAAGGCAAATTGTTTCCGCAGCGCTACCAGGGCGGCGCTTTCATCGGCATGCACGGTTCGTGGAACCGGTCGAAAATGGTGGGCTACAAAGTCGCCTTCGTTCCGTTTGCAAACGGCAAGCCCGCTGGCCCGATCGAAGACATTCTCACCGGTTTCGTCGCCGACGAGAGTAAATTCCAAGCCTACGGCCGCCCGGTCGGCGTGACAGTGGCGCCGGACGGCTCCTTGCTCGTCGCCGACGACAGCGGCGGAAAAGTCTGGCGGGTGAGGGCCAAGCGCTGAAGGATATGCGGGATACAGTGACAGGACAATCGACCCAGCACGGGGGGCCGCAACCAAATAAGCTAAGACAGTTTACACCACGAAGGACACGAAGAGCACGAAGTTTAAGAAGAAAAATTTCCGAAACCTTCGTGTCCTTCGTGAGCTTCGTGGTGAGAAAGGGTTTCGTCTTGGAGCGCCGACAAAGATTGAGGGGCAGAGAAATTGGGCGAGCTGCGTAAACTTTCAACTACTTTAGTATCGAGAAATAACCAAACAGTCGTGTTCGCCACGGGAGCCGCGCATGATCATCGACACTCACTTTCACGCTTTCCCCGGAAATTTTCTCAAGCTCATGCCCGAAGCCCAACAAGACGTGCGCGGCGTGGGCTTTCACGCTTTCGATCATCGAGAATATCTCGACACCATGGATAAGTGGGGCATCGACGTCGGCGTGCTCTCCAATACCGGCGGGAGAATTGAAAAGACCGGCGACCGGGTCAAGGCGTTGGAGTTGTGCAAAATCCTCAACGACTCCTTCGCGGAGGCCCACGCCAAGTATCCACGGCGGTTCAAAGCCTTCGCCCGGCTGCCGATGATCGACATGGACGACTGCACGCGCGAACTTAATCGCTGCTACAAAGACCTCGGCATGCACGGTGTGATGATGCCCACCAACCTGGCGGGAAGATATCTCGATGAGCGCGAGTTCAAGCCGTTCTGGGACGCAGTGGCGGCGGGTGGCAAACCGCTGTTTCTCCATCCTGCCAACGCCCCGTGCCGGTCCAACTGGGACAAATATTCCTTGCACCAGAAAATTCTCTGGCCCACCGACAGCACGCTGGCGCTGTCGCGCATCGTCTACAGCGGTGTTTTAGACCGTTACCCCAAGCTTAACCTCATCGCCTCTCATCTGGGCGGGATGATTTTGCTTTACCTCGACCGGCTCAACTGGCGCGAAGGCGATCCGGAGTGCAAACAGGAGCCGGAAGCGTACTTCAAGAAAATCTACTACGACACCGCCGGCCCGATCCGCGCCGCCTTCATCAAGCTTGTCTACGATACCGTCGGCGCTGGGCAAATCCTCTTCGGCGCGGACTATCCCCACGGCCGGGGCGCCAGAGACGATCAGTTCTATCCGATGACGCTGAAAGCAATGGAAGAGCTAGACGTCCCCAAAGAGGATAAAGAAAAGATCTTTTTCAAGAACGCCCAGGGGCTGGGGTTCTGAAGCGGTTCGCAAGCGATCCTAAACCTAACCGTTGCTCTTCTGAAAAGCTTCCTTCGTAATGCTACGATTGCGCTTGAACTGACGGGTGGCATAATCATTCGATGTCTAAACTAACGGCGCTAAACTTACTTGGCATTCTCCTCTCTTTTGCACTACTCCTTCACTCGGCGACGCATGCGGCTGAAAAGAGCGGCCGACGTGTGGTCGAAACCGGGCCGTCGGAAAAGCTCGTCCTGCCGCCGCCCAACGCCACGCGCTCGGTGGCCAACACCTCCACCTTGATCCCGTGGCCGGCCGGCAAGACACCGGTGGCCCCGCCCGGGTTTCAAGTGAACCTCTTCGCCGACGAACTCGACAACCCGCGAACCATGCTCGTTCTGCCCGACGGCAATGTTTTAGTGATGGAATCGCTCCGCGAGATTGGCGGCAGCCGCGTCGTACTACTACGCGACGTCGGGAAGAAAGGACAATTAGGCTACCGAGGAACATTCTTGAGCGGCCTTAAAGGCGCCTTCGGCATGGCCCTACTCGGCGAGCGGCTATACATCGGCAACACCGATTCGATCACGGTCTTTGCCTACCGTCCCGGCGAAACTCATATTTCACGGAACGGGCGAAAACTTCTCGATCTCCCTGCGGGCGGCCACTACACTCGCAACGTCATCATTGATCAGGACGGCCGAAAACTCTACGTCGCCGTGGGCTCCAGGTCGAATGTCGGCGAAGACCGGTACGACACCAGAGACCATCGGCGCGCGGCCATTCTTCAGGCTGATCTTGACGGCCGCAACATGCGCGTCTTCGCCAGCGGTCTGCGCAATCCGATCGGCATGGACTGGGAACCGACGACCCATCAGTTATGGACGGTGGTCAACGAGCGGGATGGGTTGGGTGACGAGTTGGTGCCTGATTTTCTCACCAGCGTGCGCGACGGCGGTTTTTATGGCTGGCCTTATTCTTATTTTGGCCAGAACGAAGACCCGCGCAAGAAAGGCGAACGCCCCAACCTCGTGGCCAAGGCGATCAAGCCGGATTACGCCCTTGGATCCCATGTCGCCCCCATCGGCATGACCTTTTACAGAGGCAAATCATTTCCGTCCCGCTATAACGGCGGAGCATTTATCGGCATGCACGGTTCCTGGAACCGCTCCAACCCCGTGGGTTACAAAGTCGCCTTCGTGCCGTTTCGGAACGGCAAGCCCAGCGGCATGATCGAGGATTTTCTCACGGGATTCTTGGCCGACGAGAAGCTGAATAGGGTTTACGGCCGGCCGGCGGGAGTTGCCGTCTGGACCGACGGCTCATTGCTGGTCGCCGACGACGCCTCCGGGAAGATCTGGCGAGTCAGCGCGAAAAGATGAAGAAGGAAATCAACCGCAGAGAGCGCAAGGGTCACAAAGGTCGGATAGAAAATTCTCAGTAATCTCTTTCTGCTATGCGTTCTATGCGGTTGATCCTCTCCCCATGCCGTGCTAATCCCACACGCGTTCGGGCAGAGGCAAGCCTGCGAGATCGTCGGCGCTAAGCCGGCCCTTTGGCTCGATGCCGAAGCGCTCCAATATAGCGATCATCTGGCGGGTATGCTGGGCCGAATGCCATGTCGAGCGCTCGAACAACTGGTGCATCGGCGGCGTACCGTAAAAAGTCTTCACCGTTACCCGGCAGGATTTATCGTCGAGACAGGACCACCAGTTCTCCAACCGCTCGATCACGCTGTCGCCGTAACGGACAATCTCCTCGGTGGTCGTGCAAGTGCTTTCCTCGGGCGGCACGTTGGCGTTATCGGCCCGATATTCGACATCGTCGATGGCGGTTTCCAGGAAAGCCGCGCCGATGCGGAAGATATGGTGGCTCAACAGCCGAATCGAGCGGTCGCGGTTATCGATGGCGCGCTCCCGCAGCCGGTCATCGGAGAGCTGCCGGATATATCGCTGCGCCGCGCGCAACACGACGAGCCACTTGGTGATCAGCGCCGGCGGCGGGAGCGGCGTATGCCCGGTGCCTTGCAAGCCGACGAACTCGGCGACGTCCTCCAAGTTCTGGCAAAAAATATACTGGTCCCCTTTGGCCAGCACCGGGACCGTTTGCGCGCCGAGTGTAAGCAGCCGCGCCTTCGCGGCGGGGTCGTTCAATACGTCGAGCGCGGCAAAACCGATGCCTTTTTTCGAAAGAAACTCTTTCGTTCGCAGGCAACTGCTTCACCCAGGCTGGGTGAACAGAACGAATGTGCCGGCGTCACTTTGCAAGGTACCACTCCTTAAAATGAATCGCTGAGGGAGCGAATCTATCAATGACGCGCGACAGTTTCAACCAAAAACAGTCTCATCGTTCCCGCGTATCCACGCTCGGCGCGTCTGCCGAACGACGCCGCTTGACCTTTCTTGCGAAAGTGGTTCGGTTTAGAAAAGATCCCTCACGGGGCCCGCCCTGAGAGTCTTGTTCGAAGGGTTCGGGATGACAAATCGCTTGCGGGTCATTCCGAGCGGAGCGAGGAATCTTCCTTGGCCTCACAAGCAATCGCCGATTTTAAACGAACGGCGACCTTTCTTGCCTTTCTTTCGTCTAGCTGATTATAATGCGCCCAAGCTAGTCACGCATGCTGTTTCACTCGGTCGAATTCTTCCTCTTATTCTCCGGCACCTTCATCGGTTACTGGTTGATGCCCCAGCACCGCTTGCGGATGCTCTGGCTGCTCGGAGCGAGTTTCGCCTTCTATGGCAGCTGGAATCCCTGGCTCATGTTCGTCGTGGTCTTTTCCGCCGCCTTCGACTTTCTGATCGCCCAGCGGATAGAAACGTCGCCATCGCCCAAAGCCCGGCGACTTCTTTTGATCGTCAGCATCTGCGTGAGCCTGGGCATCTTGGGATTTTTCAAGTATACGAACTTTCTTTTGGACAGCGCGGTTTCGACGTTCAATCTTTTCGGATTCGATTACAGGCATCCGGCTTTCAGGATCGTGCTGCCGCTCGGCATCTCCTTCTACACGTTTGAGACCATTAGTTACGTCATGGACGTCTATCGCGGGCGGCTGCGCGCCGAGCGCAGCTTTATGGATTATGCCCTGTTCATCATGTTTTTCCCCCATCTCATTGCGGGCCCCATCGTCCGGCCGAAACATTTTCTAAGCCAGGTGCCGCGGGCCAAGCGCTTCGACTGGAACCGGCTCGAGCTCGGCGCCCGCCTATTCCTTTTGGGCCTGGTCAAAAAAACGGTGATCGCCGATCACATGCCGGCGATTGTCGATCCGGTCTTTGCTTCGCCCTCCGAGTTTTCCACAGAGGCGGTCTGGATGGCGGTGCTGTGTTACGCGACGCAAATCTATTGCGATTTTTCAGGTTACTCGGACATGGCCGTCGGCACCGCCCATGCCTTCGGATTCAAGCTGCCGCAAAATTTTAACCTGCCCTATGCCGCGTGCAACATTGCCGAATTTTGGCGCCGCTGGCATATTTCGCTCTCCACCTGGTTGCGGGACTATCTCTACATCCCGCTCGGCGGGAACCGCCATGGGACCCTGGCGACCTACCGTAATTTGATCCTGACCATGTTATTGGGCGGTTTGTGGCACGGCGCGGCGTGGAGTTTTGTTCTCTGGGGTTTTTATCATGGCTCGCTGCTCGCCGCGCACCGCTTCTTTTCTTCGCGATCCCGTTCTAGCGAAGGACCGTTCAAACCGATGAGGATCGCGTTCACGTTCCTTTGCGTATGCATCGGCTGGGTCTTGTTTCGGGCGCAGTCGATGACCGATGCCTGGCTCCTATTGCGCCGGATGTTCATCCCGACTGAAGGACAAATGTTTGCCAGCGCCGAGGTAGCGATAGCGCTCGCGGCCTGGACAGCAGTGCTTCTCGGCCATCTCGTCTCGTCTTATCTCGATATGCGTTCGGCGCTGCGCTGGTTGCCGGCGCCGGTCATGGCGACGGGGATGGCCGTCGTCTTCTTATTCGTGCAGGTGCTCATGCCCCACAGAGGCGGCGCCTTTATTTATTTTCAGTTCTAAGCGCCGATGATCTATCGACCGAATCCCAAGAGAGGACGGACAACCCTGTTGCTCATGGGCGCGTTCATCTTCGCCGCCGAGATCGCCGCGGGAATTCTGATCGACCACGCGCCGATGAGGATCAGATTTCCTCAACTGGCGCAAGTTCTTGAAATGGCACGGCAACTGAAGCCATCTAAAAAGATATTATTCTTAGGTAGCTCCCGGTTCGGCAATGCGGTGAGCGCGGAAGCCATAACGGAGGTGCTGCATCAGGCGAACGTGGGGGACGGTGTTACAGTATTCAAAGCAAATATTGGCGCCAGTGATCCGGTCGTCATGGATTTCGAAACCGACAAGTTGTTGGCTGCGGACATCCTTCCGTCAATGGCCGTGATCGAGATCCTTCCCGAGGTCCTGTCCCGGCGCAATTTGTGGTTGAATTTTCATCTGGGCAGACAGCTTCGTTGGCCTGAAGTATGGAACGCGCTCCCCGACGTCTACCTGGCCGGTACACTTTACCTGGCCGTCACCACGCGATTTAATGCCATATACACGTTCCGCAGCGAGTTCCAGCAATGGGCGATGGACGGGTTAAAATTGCGCTTTGAGTCATCAAACTTCGCTGACGCGAATACGCGAAAACGAAGACGGGCAAACCGTGCGGCACCCGCCGATGTCGAGGTTTTGTTAAGAGGTGCGGCGTCTGGGCGAAAAAACGTCCGCGGTTACGAAATCGGCGGGCTCAACACCCGTGCCCTGATCCGAATGATCGAGCGGTACTCGCAGTTGGGAACCACTATCGTTTTCGTCGCTCCACCGGTCTCCAGCCCCTACCGCGCCGCCTATGGGTCGCCGGTCGACGCCGCCTACCTGGCTTATATGCAGCAGCTCGGCAAGACCTATGGAACTTATTTTTTTGACTACCGGCATCGATTATCGGACCACCACTTCTGGACTCCCTACTACACAACCACCGACGGCAAACTCCATTTCAGCCGGCTTCTGGCGCGGGAAGTCATCGTGCCGTTGATCGCCGGACACAAAACAAGTATGAGCTCCCGCGCCCTGCCACCTTCCGATAATCCAAGCGCGACCGCCGCCGAAGGCCAATCGCTCCCCGACGCGGGTTCGCGCCGCGGCGGATAGCCGCTTCGCGCTCGTCGTTTAATTTTGTTGCGGCAGATGAATTGCCGGGTCCGTTATTTGAGAGCTCTCGGCATGAAGCCGATCAGCGCCCCGACCATCGCCATCAGAGCGGCCACGGCCCAAGCGGTTCCGTAAGGTAAGACATAAACCACGATAATCACCCCCGCGCAGAGCGTGATGAACGCCGCGATGAGCAGCATCAGCCACATTTCCCCGGTCAGCATCTTGCGCGGGCGCAACGCAAACAAAAAATTCCAATTTTGCCGCGCAAAAATCGATTGACCGTTGGCTTTGTCTCTAATCGCCACCACGACCATTGCCGCGATCAAGACGACGGCAACCGTCGCATACCCGAAAACAAGTTCAGCAAGGCTCATACCTAAACCCGACATCACTCCTTGACGTTTTGATGGATCACTGATGGCCGCCACTTTTAGCGACGAAACAATTTTAAGCTTTTTGCCCCGGCCATTCCAGAACCTGGTTCGAGGCTCGTCGCCATGCTCCAGCCCGAAACCCCATTGCATGGCGCGTCTGGGCAACTGGACGGATAAGAAGAAGCGTATGGGAGCGGCAACTGTGTATCCCCCGGCAAGCCCGTGGCCCCACTTTCGATCCCTAGATTTTCAGGCGGAATCCCGAGGGAGTATCCCCGGCGATGGCCCGGGCCCGAGTCGAGGGGTCGAGCGCCCCAATCTAAAACGCCCCTTCCTTTTCCAGCTTCCTGACAATCCGATCATCGACCAATTCTTCGGCCTTGAGTCCGCGGAACTTTTCGTTCGTCGTGCTGATCACTCGGATGGCGGTGCGGATGCCGTCGACCGTCGGATAAATTCGCCTGGTGTACATCTTGCGCATGAATTCATAGCCTTCCAGCGCGTCCTCGGTTTTCGACAAACGCAGCCATTGGACCAGGTCCTTCAGCACCGCGTTCTTGTTGGCCGGTTCCTGGATAAATACGACCGCGTCGAACAGCGCCCGAATGACATTCTCGACGGTTTCGGGATGCTGCGCGATGAAGCTTTTGCGCGTGTAGAGCGCCGTGTCCTGGAAGGGAATGTTGAGGTCGGCGACGTCGGCGAGGATTGGATAGCCGTCGCGCCGTAAATTGGTCGCGAAGGTATAGCCCAGCATCGATCCGGCGATGATGCCGGAGGCGATCGATTGGGCGCGCACGCCGGTGTTGCCGATAATGCGAAACGTGATGTTGTCCCGTTTGGGGTCGATGCCCCAATGATCGAAAGCGATCATCGTGTACATCCAGTTGCCGCCGGCGAGACTGGCGACGCCGATCTGTTTGCCTTTGAGATCGTTAGGCGTCCTGATGTCTTTGCCCACCGCGAAAGCGCCGACGAGCTTGTTGATGAACCCGGCAACGAATACGCCGTCCAGACCGTTTAAGATCGCGCCCAAGCTCGTGCCCGACGCCGTGCCGAAGTAAAAATGCGACTCGCCCGCGCTCAAGGCGGAGAAAGCTGTGGGAGCATTGGGCATCAACACCAACTGCGCGTCGAGGTTCCGCTTGCGGAAGAAGCCCTGGTTTCGGGCGACGATCAGCAGCCCCTCGCGCTCGCTAAAGCCCGCGGGCGTGATCACGACTCTTGCCGGCAGCGCCAAAGCGGCCATGGCCGGGAAAGCTCGGCCCCAGACTAGTCCCATACCAGCCAACAGAATCAACAGGATTCGTTTCATTTGATCCCTTCCCTTTCTACAGCCAAGATCGAGCTGATCGTCACGCCGCAAGAATCGCGGCGCTCAGGATCTAACCGGCCGGCTCGCCAACCAATATGATCTGATCGACCGGGCGGATCAAGTGGGGCTTCACTGGCGGGCCAGTGGCAGCATCCACTACGCCCGTGGGGCGGAATCCTGAGTGAGAGACCCCAAGCGAATGCCGGGGCTCGAGTTGAAGGGTTGGCGTCCGTCCATTTCGTCGATCTTAGCTTTCAATCCCTCATCCACGATGCACCAGATATTCGCAAGTACTCCTTGACAGCCTTGCACACCGGGAAATATGATCCAACCCGATGGCGGCAACGGTCTGTACCCGAAAAGGAGTTGAAACATGGAAGCGGTCTTTGAAGTAACCAACAGCCGAACTTTGGATGAACTGGAAGGTTACTTCGCGAGCTATGGCGATTTGCCGCGGGAAATTATTCTCAAGCACGATCTTCTGCGCGTGGGCCATTGGTTTACCGACGCCGCGCTGGAGCTGGCGTCCCAGGCGCTGGTGAAATCCTACCGGCTCTTTTCCTACGATCTGATGCCGATGAAGGACATGAAGCGCAAAGAGCACCGCAAGACTCCCGAGTGGTTCACTATTCGCCGCGGCATGTACGGCCTCAGGCCGGTGAGCATACAGACGACCTTGGACTCCAGCTCGCCCTATGTGATCGACGTGGTGGACGGCCAACCCAAGCTCTTTTTGAACGGCCAAGAAATTTGCGAGGTCTATTTTCCCAAGCCGCTGAAATATTACACGCGGAAATTTCCCGACGGCACCGCCTATCACGAGATCATCGCCTTCGGCTATTTCGTCACGGTGTTTCGCAACTGCCAGTATTGGGGACCGGACGAGGAGTGCCGGTTCTGCGATATAAACATCAATGCGCGCCAGATGAAGGAATCGAAAGACTTCACCTTTGACGCGCCGGTGAAACCGGTTGAATACATGGTCGAAGTGGCCCGCTCCATCGAGCAGGACGCGACCGAAGAAGTCGGCTTCACGCCGCCGATCGATTTTCTCATCACCGGCGGGTCGATTCTCAAGACGCTCCACGGCAAAGATGAGTTGGCCTTTTACTCGGAATATGCGTCGGCGCTCAAGTGGGGCGGGCGGCGGCGCTTCATCAATCTGCAGACGAATGCCCAGGACAAAGAAACCATGAAGCGCTACCGAGCGGCCGGGGTGGACTGCCACCATTCGAACATGGAGGTATGGGATAAGCGGCTGTTTGAATGGATCAACCCTGGAAAAAACCGCCGCGTCGGTTGGGACGGTTGGGTGAAAAGTATGATCGACGAGGTGGACGTGTTCGGCGAAGGCAACGTGCGGCCGAACTTCGTCGGCGGCGTCGAGATGGCCAAGCCCTACGGTTTTGAAACCGTGCGCGAAGCGGTGAAGTCGACTTCGGACGGCGTTGACTTCATGATGCGCCATGGCATCATCCCGCGCTTCAACCAGTGGCGCCGCGAGCCCGGCTCCAACCTGGGATCGCAATATCAGCAGCCGGCGATTCCGCTGGAGTATTACCTCCAATTGATGGGCAATTACTATAACAGTTGGAAGAAATATAGCTTGCCGATGCCCCGGCGCGAATGCGTTCACCCCGAACGGCGCATCGGTTCGGGCCACGGCACCTACGACGACATCCTTCTGCTCCACGAATTGCCGGATTACGAGGAAGCGTGGGACCGGGGATTCAACGAGGGGCTGAAGGGGTGTGTAACAAATAAATTGAATTGAACTTGTTCAAAACGTTCAAGCCGTTCCAGTCGTTCAAAATGTTGAACTCCGGTTCCGAGTCCCCTCGCCCGTTTCGGGAGAGGGTTAGGGTGAGGGCACATTTTGAACGGCTTGAACGTTTTGAACGATTGGAACGCTTAAGAGGTTTTTGATGATCGGCAGCGGAACGCTAACGAAACAGATCGCGGGCTATCTGGCGCGCACGGGGTTTGACGCGCTCGATGCCGAGGCGCTGCGGGCGACCAAGGAACATATTCTTTACACCCTCGGAACCGTTCTCGCCGGGTCCAGCGCACCGGGGATCAAGCAGGCGCTTGCCGGCGCCAAGGCGTTGAGCGGCGGCGGCCAAGAGAGCACGGTCCTGGTTACCGGGGAGAAACTGCCCGCGGCCTCCGCTGCGCTGGTCAATGCCACCATGGGCCACAGCCGCGAGCTCGACATCAACGACGACCGCATCGCGTACAAGTCGAGCGTTACGGTCGTCCCGGCGGCGCTCGCGCTGGCAGAAAAAGTCGGCAATGTTTCGGGCAAAGATTTTATCGCCGCGGTTTGTCTCGGCGTCGATTTGGGCATCCGCCTGGGGCTCGCAACAAATCCCAAACCGGTTCATGCCCGCGCCATTGCCTTGGGACCCTTTGCCGCCGCGGCGGCCTGCGGCAAGATACTTGGCTTGGATGAAATGGGAATACATAACGCGCTCGGTATCGCCTTTTGCCGCTCCACCGTCGCGGGCAATAGCACGGCGGCGCCGTCGCTGAGCAAGCGGTTGGGCGTCGGCTTCGCGTCGCAGAGCGGCGTCGTCTCCGCGCTTCTCGCCTCGGCGGGCTTCCCTGCGGCCGGCGAAGTCTTCCAGGGCGCGGCGGGATTCTTCCAAACCTTCTACCGCCAGGAAGGCGATTACGACACGCTAACGGACCAACTCGGCAGCCGATTCGAGATCGTCCTGGTCGGGCCGAAGCCCTTCCCTTCTTGTCGTTACACGCACTGCGCGGTTACCGGAGTTTTGGATCTTCTGCGCCAGCATTCGGTCAAGGCAAACGACATCCAAGAGGTGCGCGTGCAGATCGGCGAGCGCGACATGCGCTCGGTGGGGGGGTGGAGCGAAGAGGAGAAAGAGAAAAAGCGCCGCCCCGAAGGCGTGGTCGATGCTCAGTTCAGCATTCCTTTTACCGTCGCCGCCACCTTGCTGAGCGGCGGGTTGTCGTTGGAAAATTTCACCGACCCGAAGTTGCGCGACGAAGAGCTGCTCGATCTAGCCGTGCGGGTGAAGCTCATTCTCAACCCGGAACTGGACCAGGGGCCGATGGATGTAAAACCGCAAGTGGTGGAGATCGTCATGCGTGACGGCAGGATACTGCGCGAGCGCGTCGTTTACCCGAAAGGAAACCCAAACAACCCGGTGACCTCCGAAGAACTCGTCGCGGCTTTTCGTGGCATGGCGAGTTACGCGGCCAAACCGCTCAGCGCCGACAAGATCGACGACACGGTTGCCCTGGCACTCAGGCTTGAAGAGGCGCCCGACGTGGCGGCGCTAACGAAGTTACTAACGGCGTAGGAAGACCGTACTCTCTTCCCCCTCGACGGGGGAAGATCAAGATGGGGGTGATGTGCCTGCCGAGCGTCACCTCCTCGCTAACTTTCCCCCTCAAAGGGGCGAGAACTAATTCTGGGTTCCGTGGGCTTGCTGATTTGTCGGTCGGTTAGCAGTCGATAACAACAGGATAAAATCCATATGATGACATGGTTCCTTTCCCAGTCTTTGCTCAGCACGGTACTTCTCTTTATTTTCGTTATCAGGATCGATGCCGCCGAGCCCTTCTACCAGGGCAAGACGCTGCGCGTCATCGTCGCCTCGGCGGCTGGCGGCGGCAGCGACATCGTCGCGCGCTTGATGATGCGCCACTTGTCGCGCCATATCCCCGGCAATCCGACCATCATCATCGAAAATATGCCCGGCGCCGGCGAGATCATTGGCGCCAACTATGTACACAACAAAGCCAAGCCTGACGGGCTCACCGCACTTTTTGCCACGGGCACGCCGATCAACCAATTGCTCGAGCTTTCCGGGATCGAGTTTGACATAACCAAGATGCCGATCGTGGGCGGCAGCTCGGAGTCCGTGGCGGCGTTCATCCGGACGGATAAGACCGGCGTCAAGTCGGTGCGCGAGCTCATCAATCCTAAAGGGCCGATCGTCATCGGCGGCTCGGGCTACGGCTCGATCAAGGATGTTTCGATGCTCGCCGCAATGAATTTGCTCGGTGTAAAAAACCCCACCTATGTCACCGGTTACGGCGGCGCCGGACCGATTCGCCTGGCCTACGAACGCGCCGAAGTCAATTTTACGCAGGAGACGGCGGTGGGCATCGCGCGATCGGTCCTGCCCTGGGTGAAAGAAGGATGGACCTCGGTGTTGTACCAAGTCGGTTTTTTGGACGGGAAAGGAAACATCGTCAAGGATCCGGTTTGGAAACAGCTCGGCATCGACGCGCCTGCGATCGGCGAAGCCTATCGCGCAATCCACGGCAAAGCCCCCGCAGGTCCGGCGTGGGAAGCCGAAAAGGCGCTCGTCGGCGGCTACTCGCTGACAAGGCTCATGGCCTTCTCCCCCAAAGCGCCGGCCGCGCGGGTGACGGAATTGAGACACGCCTTCCAAGCGATGGGAAAAGATCCTGCGTTCTTAGCGGATTGGGAAAAGAGTCAAGGATCGCCGCCACGGCTAGTGCCGGGAGAGGAGGCTGGGAACATTGCCGCGTCAATTTTGAAAGCGCCGAGAGAAGCTGCGAACATCCTCAAGAAGCTCGCTAGCCCATGATTTTCAAGCCGCGCATTTGTTTAAATCGCGAAAACACCCGCGCAATCCCATGAACCCACTCATCATACTTTTGCTTGTTCTAATTTTTACGTACCCAGAAGCTGCGACAGGGGCTGACAAGCTACGCATCGGCTACGGCGCGCCGTCGGTTACGATGTCGATACTTTGGATCACCAAAGAAGGAAAGCTTTTCGAGAAGAACGGTCTCGACGTCGAGGTGCTTTACCTGGAAAGCGCTTTAGTGCAGCGCGCGCTGATCGCCGGCAACGTCGCTTTCGGTGAGATGACCGGTTCGTTGATGTCGGCGCCGAAGCTGCAAGGGGCCGACTTGGTCATGATCGCGGGTTTTCTCAATCATCTCCAGTATCGGCTGGTCGCGCGCCCGGAAATCAAGAGCGTGGCCGATTTGAAAGGGAAACGCGTCGGTGTGTCGCGCTTCGGCGCCGGCGCCGACCGGGCGACTAGGCTGTTGTTATCGAAGCTCGGCCTCCATCCCGAAAAGGACGTCCTGCTCGTGCAGGTCGGCGGCGCGCCGACGCGGCTGTCGGCCTTGTCGGCCAATGCCATCGACGCGGCCATCGTCGATCCGCCGGATCATAAGAAGGCCCAGGAGGCCGGCATGCGAGTCTTAGCCAACATGGAAGAAATGAATATTCCTTTTCAACACACGGGCTTGGTAACAAGCCGCGCGCAGTTGGCGAAAGCTCCGGACATCGCGCGGCGGGTGATAAAATCCTTCGTCGAAGGCATTCACCTCGCCAGTTTCAATTCAGAGACGCCGAAGAAAGCCTTTCGCAAATATATGCGCTTGCAACAGGAACGCGAGCTTGACGACGCCTATCAGATTCTGCGCGGTTTCATGCAACGCAAGCCCTACCCCACCCTCGATGGATTCAAAGCCGTATTCGCCGAGCTTGCCGAGCAAATTCCGGCCGCCAAAAACGCCGACCCGAAAGATTTTGTCGACACAAGAATTCTCGAAGAGCTCGACCGCAGCGGCTATATCGACGGGCTGTATCGTTAGATAATTCCGCGTTTCACGCGCCAGTCAGGAGAGACTCTCATATGATTTACTTAAGCAACCAAGACATCGCGCAGCTTCTGACCCCCAAGGACTGTATTGAAGCGCTGGACGAAGCCTTTCATGAGTTGGCGCGCGGCGCGGCGATGTCGCGGCCCAGGACCGATGTCTGGGTCCCCTGCGGGCGCGACGACGGCTATTACCGCTGGGGCAGCATGGAGGGCGCCATCGAGTCCTGGGGCGTCTTTTGCACGCGCATGAAGTCGGACATCGTCACCTGGACCCCCCAAGGAACGGACGAGCTGCACTGCGTCGAACCCGGCACCTTCAGCGGCTTTCTCATGCTTTTCAGCACGCGCAACGGCGCGCCGCTGGCGATGATGAACGACGGCATCCTGCACCACCTGCGCGTCGCTGCCGGCGCGGCCCTGGGACTGCGCTACCTGGCGCGCGAGGACTCCTCCGTCGTCGGCATGCTCGGTTCGGGCGGCATGGCCCGCGCCTACCTTCCGGCCTTTTGCGCGGTGAGAAACATTTCGAAAGTCAAAGTGTACAGTCCGACGAAAAGTCATAGAGACGCATTTGCCGAGGAGATGGGCCGAGAACTGGGCATCCCCGTGGAACCTTTCGATCGTCCGGAGCCGGTCGTGCGCGGCTCGGACATCGTCACGACTTGCACCGATTCGAATAGACTCGTGGTCACCGATCCGGGCTGGATCGAGAAAGGCATGCACTTGGCGAACTGCAGCTCCAAAGAGTTCAGCTGGGAGATCGTCAAGCGTTGTGACATCGTCGTGCAAGTCGGCACCGAAACCTTTGGCGCCAAAGGCGGCATGGCGGAGTCCGAGCGGCACCATGGCTGGGCGTCCTGGGTCGTCGGCCGGCCCGAGCAGCAGGCGCGCATTCCCAAAAGGCCGGTAAGCAACCTCGACTTTGTAAGTTGCCCCGCGCTGACCGATCTGTTGAACGATCCATCAAAGCGGCGCAGTTCGCCCGCCCAGATCACCTTCTTTCACAACCTCGGTCTGCTCGGTTTTCAGTTCGCCGCCGTGGCCGCCAAGGCATACGAGTTGGCGCGGCAAAAAGGCGTGGGCTTGGAAATGTCAACCGACCCGTTTCTGCAGCATATTAGAGACTAGTGTAGTGTCCCAGAAATCTCTTGACCATCGAGGCGATATACTTTCAGGCTCCAACAGGGGTGGGACTAAAGCCCGTGGGCACAGGAACGCGAAGGTTTCGCCAGGCCCAGCCGTGAAAAAGCCCACTCGAAGGGGTCGGGGTGGCGGCCGTCAAGCCACCGACTCATTGACCATGGGCGCAAGGCCCGCCCCTGTTGGAGCATCTTATGTAAAGAAGCGTTAGGGACACTACACGAGCGCGGCGAAAAGATGACTGATGGCCCACATGCAATGAGCCGTTAACGTTGTGAACGCTTTAGAGCTGCTTGCGGCCGATCTCGCGCAGCAGTTTCTCCCACCTCTCAGCGGCTTTGTCATATTGCGGCGTGGACATGCCGCTTTCCGGGTACCAGAGTTTGTAAGGAACCGGCTTGAACGGGCTACCGTATTCCAAGTCGCCAAGAATTCTTGCCGCTTCAGGGCTGAGTAGAAAATCCGTCAGCAATACCGCCGCGTGCGGATGGGGCGCTTGAGCGATTAGAGATACGCCGCCGGCATTGGTCGGCACGACATCCATCGCCCGCCAGTCGATCGGCGCGCCTTTTCCCTGAGCTTCCATCGCGTGGTCGCGGAAAATCGTCGGCGACAGCGCGACTTCTCCGGAAATGACTAAATCCGCCATCGCCCGACCGGAAATCGCATGCAGGCTAATGTCTTGGGCTTTGAGTTTTTTAACAAATTCTTCCCCCTTGAACTTGAGGATCGCACCCAGGGTTCGAGTTCCGGTTTCGTTGGAAACGAAGCCGATTTTTCCTTTAAGTTCCGGTTTTAAAAGATCGGCGTAATTCTTGGGGACCACGGAGGACGATATGAGGTTTGTGTTGTAGCCAACGCCCATGTAGGTCTCGCGATCGATCCCCCAGTAGACCAGTCCGCGCGCCGCGGTTTCTTTAGCGCTGACCGGATACTTGCCAAGATGAGGTGATGCATAAGAAATCAGCAATTTGTTTTCTCGTAGGTATCGCAACGTCGGCAACGTCGTCTCAATGACGTCTGCGATAATCTGCTGCGCCTGCGCCTCGGCGGTGACCTTGGTCATAATGTCAGTGCTCGTAGCCCGATAGGGCTCGATCTTGACGCCCGGATATTTCGTATCAAAGCCCTTAGATAACTCTTTGTACGAGCTGCCCGCGAGCGAGGTGTACCAGACGACTTTGCCTTCGGCTTTGGCACCGGCGTAAAGTCGCTGTTCACGGTCCGCACCCACGTACGCCGCAAGCTCGCCGAGGGGAGGAGGCTTCTTTCCCTGCGCCCAGCCGCTGGCCGGCAGTTGGAGCGCCACCAGGCAAATAGTTATAATCAATTTCGTCGGTGCGCTTCTGCTTTCCATAAAGTGTCCCTCACTCGCAAGCGAAACGATATTCCGCGAACGCTTTTTCCTTGGAAATGTATCCTAACGCCACATCCCGATTCACTGCGGCGGGGTCGCGCATAGCAGGATCGCCGTAGCCGCCACCGCCGGCGGTAAGAATCGCGACGGTCTCGCCGGGACGCACCGGGACCCGGCTGAATTTTCCAGGGAGTTCTTCTTCTTTCCCGTTGCGCCGGATGAATGTCCGATTCGTTTGCCCCTCCTTGCCGCCTAAAAATCCCCAGGGTGGG
>Ga0214472_10000750_pt1 | contig 39209 bp, 39 predicted proteins | sample RVTome_6_FD_207662 | JGI IMG/M metagenome (GOLD analysis project Ga0214472, IMG submission 207662) | Soil microbial communities from uranium-contaminated site in the Upper Colorado River Basin, Wyoming, United States - RVT140D175 | ecosystem: Environmental > Terrestrial > Soil > Contaminated >...
GGCGGTCCTGGAAGTGCTCTCCAGTGATGTCGAGCGGCTGCGTGAGGCGGTCTGTGCCCTCACCGAGCACGTGCATCGTCCCTCGTCGCCGACCCGAGTCCGCCACGAGGCACGATATTGGCTCTCCGCCGTTGCCGACACGCCTTGAGTGACCTCTACAGCGCCTCACGCCACGGCAGCAAGTCCTGCCTTATGCCGGTGCGTAGGCGTCATCGTCATCCGTCTCTGCATCCGCAGTGGAGAGGAGCGTCAGGGCGTCTTCCTCGTTGCGGATGTAACCCTGGGACATAGCGTAGGGGTGTAATCGTGCTTGGAGCTTTTGCCGGCCGCGATAGAGCCGACTCATCACGGTGCCGATGGGGCACTCCATAATATCCGCCATTTCTTTATATGAATAATCCAAAATATCCGCCAGGAGGACCGCCGTTCGATACGTTTCCGGCACCTCATAGAGGGCATTGTAGACCTCGTCAGACACCACATGAGGCAAGGCGTCATGGAGGGTGGCGAGACGATCGGTCTCGGCATCGGTCTCCAGCTCGGATGGCACACTGGCGGGAATGTACTCCAGGTGTTCCGTCAGCACCTCCCGGGCCTGTTTGCGCAGTTGGGAGAAAAAGAGATGCCGCATCATGGTCATGAGCCAGGCGCGGAAATTGGTGCCGAGCTCAAAGCGGTGCAGAAAGCGGTAGGCTTTGAGAAGCGTCTCTTGCACCAGATCTTCAGCATGGACCGGGTCGCGTGTGAGGTGCCACGCCAGGGTGGATAAAGCGGTGAAATGGGGAGATATCATCGCCTCGAACGCCTGGCTTTGCGTCGTGGCCTCCACGTGGGCGTGTGTCATGGGGAACCTCCTAAGGTATACGGAGAATTACCTATATAGAAATATTGTCAAATGCCAATATATCGGAGGCGACAGCAACATAGACGCCTCACGCTAACTTCATCTTAGTCGGGGTGTGTCGGACGGATGCCAACGCTGGTATGAATGAAAGAATCGGCCAACGCTTGTTGATAGGACTCAAAGGTGTCCGGAACGAAGGTATAGTAGTTAAACTGTCCCTCGCGGCGCATCGTCACCAAAGCGGCTTCCGCCAGAATTTTTAAATGTTGCGAACACGTCGCCTGGGTGATCGGGAATTGTTTGGCAAGGTCGCCGCAACACTGCTCGCCGTGGGTCGCAATGGCTCGCAAGATACCAAACCGGGTGGGGTCTGCGAGCGCCTTGGTGATTTTGATCACAGTTGGTTGATCCACTGATCTCTCCATTGGTATTTAGTTATATGGCTAAATATACGAGTGATGTGGGAGGGTGTCAAGTCGAAAGTGTCTCTGTGGAGTTGACAGAGGCGTACAGAGGTTTAAAATAGGTTGGCTCCCTCTGTCTATTCACTAAAGGAGACGTCTTATGATTACGAAGTTTGATAGCCTGTACGCCGGCCACGTCGATATGGATCATGTGGGCTATGCCGGCACGGCCGTCAATGACCGTTACTTTAACAACGAGCAACTGGCGACGGTGTTTTCGAAGGCTGAGAATATTTGCAAGACCATGGATCGCCTTGGGTTCAATACGTTTTGGATGGCTGAGCACCACTTTCAGCCCGAGGGCTACGAGTGCATTCCCAATGTAATGATGATGGCGCTGCACCTGGCGCATCTCACGGAGCGGATTCGGATTGGTTGCGGGTTTAACATCGCCCCGATGTGGCATCCCTTGCGCCTGGCTGAAGATTTTGCCACTGCGGACATTTTGACCGGTGGCCGGGTGACCTTCGGGGTGGGCCGCGGTTATCACACCCGCGAAGTGGAAACGTTTGGCTCTCCCTTGCTAGATCAGCCGGCCAACCGTGAACTCTTCGAAGAACAAGTCGAGATTATTTTTAAAGCGTTGACGGAAGAGTCGTTTTCGTATCAGGGCAAACACTACACGATTCCGCCGGAGGTGCCGTACCGGGGCTACGATCTGAAGAAGATTTCTTGCGTGCCTCGCCCCACGCACACGTGGGAGTGCTGGCAGCCGATTCAAAGTGCCTCTGAACGAGCCCTGAATTTTATGGCCAAGATGGGCATTAAGGGGGTCGCCGGTGGCGGTTCGGCCGAGGGCGGTGCGATGCATAGTGTGGTGCTGGCCTGGCAAGAGATTCAACGCAAGCACGGCCGCGAGCTTGAACTGGGCGCAGACCTGGCGTTTGGCTATCACTTCTACCTGTGCAATGACCCGGAAGAAGGCATGAAGACGGCCGGCAAGTTCTACGAAGAGAATCTAAAAATGTTCGGGCCGTTGCGTTTGGTCCGGGCGCTGTCGGATCAGCAAATTGCAGATATGTCAGATCCGAAAAAAGCCCCGACTGCCGGGTTGCCGACCATTGAAGGGGCGGTGAAGTCCGGCGGGGTGCTCTGTGGCACGCCGGAACAAGTCATCGAGCATCTCAAAGCCATCGAAGCAAAATACCCCGGTCTGAATCGGGTGATGGTGGGCCACCCGGTGGGCACGCCGGAATCCGTGATTCTCGAACAGATGGAATGGTTTGCCGAAGCCGTCATGCCCGAGTTTGAGACGCAACCGGAGCTGGCACCTGCCGACTAGCGACTGGTCAGGTAAGTGGATCGTGGTGGGTTAGCTCACGATCCGCTACCGTTTTGGACCGATGGCTCCCGCCTCGCGCAACGCGTCAATTTCCGCTGGATCCATATCGAGAATGTCTTGCAGCACCGCCTCGGTATGCTGGCCCAATGTCGGCGCCGGGGTGCGGACACTGCCGGGCGTGGCGGAAAGTTTCACTGCCGGACCGACCAGTTTGACTTTTCCGGCCACGGGATGATCGCTGTCGACGAACATGCCACGGGCCTGGAGCTGTGGGTGGTCGACCACTTGATCGATCGTATTGATCGCCCCGATGGGAATGCCATTGGCCGTAAACAGGGCTTCCCATGCTTCATAGGGTTGGGTCAAAAAGATCGCTTGTAAGGTGTCGATCAGCGCTTGGCGATTTTCATTGCGTGCCGCATTGGTGGCAAAATGGGGGTCGTCGGTCATCTCGTCGAGTCCCATGAGCGGACAGAATTTTTTCCACAACCGATCGCTGCCCACCGCCAGGGCGAGGTCGCGGGTTTGGGTGCGAAACGTTTGATACGGCAGTAGGGCCTTGTAGGCCGTGCCCATGGGCTGCGGGATTTCGCCATCGGCTAAATAGGCCCCGACCGTGCCTTGCAGAAGCCCGAGTTGTCCCTCTAGCATCGACACATCGATGTACTGACCTCTGCCGGTTTTGTCTTTCACCCGCAGGGCGTTCATAATGCCGAAGGCGGCGTAAATCCCGGCGGTCATATCGGCCACCGACACGCCATTGCGCACGCCGCTGCTGCCGGGTTCACCGGTCAGGCTAATCATGCCGCTCTCGGCCTGTACAATCAGGTCCAGAGCCGCGCGGTCGCGGTACGGCCCGGTTTGGCCAAAGCCCGACACCGAGCAGTAGATGATCCCAGGATTGCGCTCTCGCCCGCGCTCGTAGTCAATCCCCAGTTTTTGCAACGTGCCCACCCTAAAATTTTCCAGTACGACATCGCATTGTTCGACCAGGCGAAAGAACAATTCCTTCCCCTGGGGGTGTTTGAGATCGACTTCAATACTTTGTTTATTGCGGTGCAAGCTGACGAAATAGGCCGCTTCCGTATCGTAAAACGGCGGGCCCCAAGCCCTGGAGATGTCACCGGCGCCCGGCACTTCCAGCTTGACGACCTGGGCGCCAAAGTCACCTAACATGGTGGAACAAAAAGGGCCGGCCAGGGCGTGAGAGAGATCGAGAATTTTGACATCTTCCAGGGGCTGCTGCATGATTTCTCCTTAGCAAATCTACATCTAATTTTTTCCGGTTCTGATCGCGTTTTCTTTCATACCTCATATGGTGGAGAAAGGAAAGCCCCACGTAGGCGGGGGACTGGCTGACATGGGGGCCGATCCTCTCACCTGTGGACATCGAAGCGTTGGGCGGCCGGCGGCGTGTTAACGTGATTTCTAGGGCCAACCTCGGCGCTCCTCCCGGTAGTCATGACGCCCATCTCACCCTGCCTATGTTTCGCAGTGGATTGCACAAAAAACAGGTCATGCCTACGTTTCATCCCTCATTGCAGCTGATTTTTATAGAATCTTTCTGGTATTTTTAGGATTCATCTCGCTCCCGATAGCGTTGTGCCATGGTGCCTCGTCAGAACCTGATCTGCATGCGTAAATACCTTAACAATAATGAATAAGGCTGCATATCCGTTGCATGTCGCCGTGCCATTGGACCAGCTAGGGCCGTTGTCGAAGGCACCGAGTCGAGGTGCAATGGTGCTAAAAGTTACAGGTGGCATACTTCTTGCTGTATATGGAGATATACCGTCAAGGCCAGGACATCAGCGGTGAGACGTACCCCCGGAACCGGCGTTGGCAAGGTGGTCAAACCGTTAGGAGAAGAGGTAGACATGGACAAGTCATTAGCGGAAATTTGTGTGAATCTCGTTGCCGCCCAAGCGCGCTCCATGCGACTTGAGCCCGAGGCCATGGCCAACAGTGTGAGTCAAATCTATCAAATCCTGCAGGAACTTCATCAGCGCGAGGAGGGCCGTGTCCAGACGACCGGTCAACCCGAGAGTTCGATCCAGCGCAATCATGTCATTTGTCTGGAGTGCGGCAAAGCGTTTACCTTGTTGTCGAATCGTCATTTGGCTTTACACGAGCTGACGCCTCGGACCTATAAGCAGAAACACGGGCTGCGCCTGACGCAGCCGTTGAGCGCCCAAACCCTTTCTGCGCGGCGGCGCAAAATGGCACGTGACCTCAAAATGGGTAAACAGTTGGCAGCATGGCGGGCGTCTCAGAAGGAGAAAACCGTCTAGAGCCATTGACCTGCTTAGCGTAGGGGCCGGGCGTCACTCCGCCCCTCACTTGTCTTTTTCCCCCTTCCACGCTATCATGCTCGCCACGATAAGCCGTCCGCATCGCTGAGCTGCGATACCCTATACGGGTATAGGATACTTAGGGCACCACGGAAAGAGATCAGATCATGGCAAGTGACATTCTCGCGAATGTGCGGGTGGTGGAATTTGGAGAGGGCATTGCCGTACCGTATTGCGGTAAGCTGTTGGCCGATTTCGGGGCGGATGTCATCAAAATTGAAAAACCCGGCGAAGGCGATCGGACGAGACAGCATGGGCCATTTCCGGCGGATGTCCCGCATCCGGAACGTAGCGGCTTGTTTCTGGCGCTCAATACCAACAAGCGTGGCATTACCTTGGATCCCCACTCGCCCACCGGACGCCAAGTGCTTGAAGCGCTCATGCAAAAGGCAGATGTCATTTTGCATCAGAGTACGCCTGCTATGGCCGAGGCCTATCCGCTGCAATCTGAGGGGGGGCGCCATGTCCACCCGCGCCTGATCGTTACCGGCATCACGCCCTACGGTCAATTTGGGCCTTATAGTGGTGACCAAGGGACGGAGTTAACGTCATGCGCCTTAAGCGGACTCAGCGAAGGGCTCGGAGACAATGACCGCCCCCCGCTGGTGGCACCGTTTCGTCAGGCCGGATATCAGGCCGGACTCAGTGCGGCCAGCGCGACCGTGTTGGCCCTATTCGTGCGGGAGATGAGTGGGCAGGGGCAGGCTATTGACATTGCGGAAGCCGATGTGCTCGCCACGTTACAGACCGGGGGTGAGTGAGCTGCAGTTGCCCGGTCTGCCGATGCAACTTTCTAAAACCCCTTGGCGAGTACGCCTACCCGCGCCGTTGTTAGGCGAGCACAATCTGCAGTTGTATGGTGATGAATTGGGCTACGAGTGGTCTGAAGTCGCGGCCTGGCGGCAGAGTGGCGTGATTTAATTTAAAAAATTGCGCAGGGCTTGGTCTTTGACCAGGGCTCTCAATTTACTACGGGCCCGCGTTTCGATTTGCCGCACCCGTTCCCGCGATAGACCCAACTCCCGGCCGATAGCCGCCAAACTTTTCGGCTGATCGTCAAAGCCGAAACGGGCGCGCAAAATCAACGACTCGCGATGTTCGAGCTGCTCCAATAACTCGTGAACCTCATTGATCAACGAAGCATGGAGATACACTTCCTCACTGGAGGGGAGCTGGTTGGCCTCAATAAAGTCTAGCTGGGTGGTTTCCGTGCCCTCTTTAATCGGGGTGTCCAAGGACAATTGGGGGCGGTAGACCCGCAAGAGATCATTGATGTCTTCCGGTTTCATATCGAGGGCTGCGGCGAGTTCTTCGACTGTCGGTTCCACGCCCGTTTGTTGCCGAAATTCTTCGATCTTTTGGCGCAGTCTCGAAAGCGCTTCCGCTTGTTTAATCGGCAGGCGAACGGCACCCTGTCCCTCCGCCAGGGCATGCATAATGGCTTGGCGAATCCACCAAATGGCATAGGTGATGAAACGCGCGCCGCGATCGGGGTCAAATTTCCGCGCGGCTTGGATCAAGCCGAGATTGCCTTCGTTGATTAGATCCGTCACTGGGATGCCGGAGCCTTTGTATTTGCCGGCCACTTGCACCACAAATCGCAGATTGCGTTCCACCAGCTCTGCCACGGCTTGCGCATCACCCTGCTGGATGCGTCGTCCCAGATCGATCTCTTCCGTAGGGGTCGGCACTGGCCAGCGGCGAACTTCGGACAGGTAAGTGGCCAAAGAATCCGACGTCACGTTGGAGACCTTGCGTACTGGGTCAATCATGATACTCCTGTCCAGCCGGTCTCGCTGGCTTTATATAAAGAGGTTTTGCGTCTTGCTCCGGCGCGATCTAAGCCATCGTCACCGCAAAAATTAGCAGCATGGCGCATGAGGTCTCATCGGCAATTGAGTCGAGCGTCTCTAGAATGGCGTCGAACTGCAAATTGGAGAGCCATTCTGCCCCGACCTCTGATCGAAGTCAACCGTGTGGCTGTCATTTCCTCAACGACGCTCGGAAGTCGGCTATTTGGTGCCAAACAAGCGGTCTCCGGCATCGCCTAAACCGGGTAGGATATAGCCGTGCTCGTTGAGACGTTCGTCGATGGCGGCGGTATAAATCGGCACCTCCGGGTGCGCCTCTTGCACGTGCCGGATGCCCTCGGGGGCCGCGAGTAGGCAGACGAATTTACATGCTTGTGCACCGGCCGTCTTGAGCCGGTGGAGGGCGGCAACAGCCGAATTTCCGGTCGCCAGCATCGGATCGACAACTAACGTTTGCCGCTCGGCAATGTCATCGGGCACTTTAAAATAGTATTCCACTGCCACATGGGTTTTGGGGTCGCGATAAATACCGATATGCCCCACCCGCGCCAATGGGATCGACTCCAGCATGCCGCTTAAAATGCCATCGCCAGCGCGCATAATCGAGACGATGACCGTTTTTTTGCCCGCCAGTTGGGGCGCCTGCATGGGGGCGAGAGGGGTGGTAATCGGGACCATGGTGAGGGGGAGATCCCGGGTGACCTCGTAGGCCAATAACAAACTGATTTCGCGCAGCAGGGCTCGAAAATCCGCGGCGATGGTATCGGTTTTTCGCATCAAGGTCAGCTTGTGTTGCACGAGTGGATGGTCAATGACCGTAACGGCTGCCATAGGATTCCCTTTATTGCGTCTGGGTGTGGCCGCTCATATCGCTTCTAGACATCGAGGCCACGGCCGAGCGGGCTGTCGAGTGTGGCGGTATCGGAGCGCGGCCCTGGGGTATAGTAGCCGGCGGCTTTTTTCGCCGCCATCTCGACATGAGCATCCGCCGGAATCAGCTCCTCGGGAAGCGATACACGGTCGACGATCTCGATGCCGGAGCGGCAAATCGCGTCGTATTTCAGATCGCTCATCGAGACAAACCGATCGATGCGAGTAATGCCCAACCAATGCAGGACGTCGGGCATGAGTTCTTGGAAGCGCATGTCCTGAGCCCCGGCGATACATTCGGTACGGGCAAAGTAGGCATCGGCACGGTCGCCACCCTCTTGCCGCTTGCGGGCGTTGTAGACGAGAAATTTGGTCACTTCGCCCAGGGCGCGGCCTTCTTTGCGGTTGTAGACAATGAGACCGGCGCCGCCGTTTTGCGCCGTCTGCACACACTCTTCGAGACCGTGAACAAGGTACGGCCGGCAGGTGCAGATGTCCGATCCGAAGACGTCGGAGCCATTGCACTCATCATGCACGCGAACCGCCAACGGCTTATCTGGGTCGGCAATAGCCTCTACCGGGCCTACCACGTATACAGTGAGGCCGCCGATCGGCGGTAAAAAAACGTCTAAATCTGGCCGCGTTACCAGCGCTGTAAACATGCCACCGGTCTGCTCAAACAAGGTGCGGCGCAGCGTGGCGTCATCAATGCCAAAGCGTTTGGCAATGCCCGGCAAATACCAAACCGGATCGATAGCGGCTTTGGTCACGAGGATATCGCCGGCGGGGCGGACGATGGTGCCATCGATCTCAATGCGGTTTTGCGTGATGGCATCGTGCAACTCCGGCATGTGGATATGGGCTTTGGTCACCGCGATCGTCGGACGAATGTCATAGCCGTGTTGCAGCAACTCGGTAAACACTTGACACGCGACCGCACCAAAAGGGTCGAGGGAAACGATCGCGTCATCCCGAGACCAACTTGGGTGAGGGCCGATCGGCACCGCCGGGGCGGTGTTGGAAAAATCCGGGCGGTGACTGGTCTCCAGAAGGCCCTGGGCCACTGCGAGGGCTCGGTAGACTGCATAAGAGCCGGTATGGGTGCCGATGGCGTTGCGGTGATTCGCATTGCTCAAGGTGGCAATCACCGGGCCACGCTGCAAGGGGTCGGGATGACCCCAGTGAATCGCTGTCGGTTGGACCCCAAAAGAGCGGGGATGTGAGGTCAAAACAATATGTTTAGTACTTGCTTGATAGTCAGTCATACGCTATAAACTCCATTCTACAACTGTAACCGGCAGCATCGCGAGATCAGCGAGATGATTGTATATATTGTATCTACAATTACTCTGTGGCCTCAAATGTAATATTCTACACCGAGTTTGTCCGATTTTTTAGTCTGGAAGCTATCTCTTGTACATGGATCGGGGAGAGCGGCAGTTTTCGACCTCTGTAGGATTTTACGTAGGAGAAGTGGTATGGACGTGCCTGAATTTCAAGGCGTTGATCTAGACTGGATTGCCGAGCAGATCGGGACACCGTTTCACCTCTACGATGCGCAAGTGGTGCAGGAACGTATTGACCGCATTGTCGCGTTGACGGCAGCACCGGGCTTGCAAGCGCGCTATGCCATGAAGGCGTGTTCGGCTCGGCGAGTATTAGAACGCATGCGCGCCCACGGCATGTGGATCGATGCGGTTTCCGGCAATGAGGTGTTGCGGGCTCAGGCCGCCGGTTACGACCTCGAAGCGGAGCGCCCGGAGGTGTTGCTGACCACGGATGTGTTTCGGGACAACGCCCTCGACATGGTGCGTCACGCTGGGGTGCTGCCGAATCTCGGATCGCCCGGTATGGTGGAACAACTTGAGGGGGTTGGCTATGCCGGGCCGATTGCCCTGCGGCTCAATCCCGGTTTTGGGCACGGACATGTGCAGGCGTGTGATACCGGGGGCCCGAGTTCCAAACACGGTATTTGGTTTGACGCGGCAGCCGTCGCAGCGAGGGAAGCCGAGCGCCATGGCATGCAGATCGTGCTGCTACATGCCCATGTGGGCACCGGACCGGAAGTCGACGAGTTCTATGTTAATATGCAGCGCCTGGTGGATTTTTTTGCGGACCAAGCCGCCGCCTATCCGCATTTGCAGGCGGTCAATTTAGGCGGGGGCATCCCGCATTCGTATCGTGAGGACGGGGATGAGATTAACCTGGCTGCCTTTGCGGAAATTTTACAGCAGGCGCAGCAGCGTTTGAGTGCGCTTCTGGGGCGTCCGATTCGGGTCGAGGTGGAGCCGGGCCGCTATCTGGTGGCCCCGTCGGCGTGTGTGGTGACGCGGGTGACCGACATCAAGCGTACTGTGACCAACGACAAAGGGCCGGGGCATACGTTTGTCATGGTGGATGCGGGATTTACCGATTTGGTGCGGCCGGCCATGTACGGGTCGTTTCACCAACTCAGTGTGTGGCGTGCGCCGGCCGATGCCCCGCACGAGCCTGTGGTGGTGGCAGGCCCCTTGTGTGAGTCGGGTGATGTCTTTACCCGCGATAGTGAAGAGTTTTTGCAACCGCGCCCCTTGCCGCTGGTGAAGGGGGGCGATTTGATGCTCATCCACGATGCCGGTGCTTACGGTATGGCGATGAGTTCGAATTATAATTCCTTGGGCCGCGCCCCGCAGGTCTGGGTGGAGGACGGCAGACCGTATCTCATGTCGCGACGGGAGGCGTTTGAGGATATCGTGCGCACGGAGTGCTTTGTGGCGCTATGAGAGAGCCTCCGGGGGTAGCAGATTATCAGCGCTTTATCGCCGGCCTGTCGTTTCGCTACATCCAGCCTCAGACGCGGATCCCACGCTATCTGCGCTCGTTGCTGCGGAATTTGGACGCGGTGGGCTTGTCGTTTGAGTTTGTCAACACCCGCGTTCCCCCTGAAGCGCAGGCGCTCAAAGTCAGTCTCAAGCGGATTTTTACTATTCGCAAAATGTCGTCGTTGGCTATCGGCATGATCATCAACAAAATCGTCTCGACGCTGAGCGCGGATGTGTGTTTTGTCAATATTGGGGTGTGGAACGGGTTTACGTTGTTGGCCGGGATGGTCGGCAATGCGGAGAAAACCTGTATCGGGGTGGATCGGTTTTGGCAGGAAAAGTCGCCTAAAGATGCCTTTATGAAGCGTTTTTTGACGCTGCGAAGCCCCCAGCATCATTTCTATGAACTGGACTGCGCGACCTATTTTCAAACGGTGCATACCGGTAAAATCGGATTTTATCTCTATGACGGCGATCACAGCTATGATTGCCAAATGGAAAATCTGCTCGCGGCCGAGCCTTTTTTTGCAGATCGCTGTGTCATCATGATCGACGATATCAATTACGACGAGACTCGGCAGGCCGCTTTCGATTTTATGCGCCAAAGCCACTATGATTACGAAATGGTCGTCCATGAACGGACCCGCAGCAATAGGCACCTCACCTTTTGGAATGGTGTGATGCTCTTGCAGCGCGTGCGTTGAGGCGTCATGAAGCGCCGCCTGATCGGTGGCCCGGTGCCACACTCAAGGGCGACATCCAGACCGTCGCGCCACCCCCTTGGCGGCCGCTCTAGTCGAGACCTCGACTCAGCCCCTCAGTTCATTAGGACCCTGAACTTAGATGAGGGATAAGAGACTGGCCCCGATTCCCCTGACAAACATCAGGGAGAAAATGGCGGCGATCGGTGACAGATCCAACATCCCGGCCAGAGGGGGGAGAAACCGCCGAAATGGATCCACAATGGGAGCTGACAGAAGGCTGAGGAGCTGGACCATCGGGTTCATGGGGTCGGGACTAAACCAGGTGAGGATCGCATTGATGATAATCACTCGAATAAAAAAGTCGGTAAGGTTGAGGATCAGTTCTAGGCTAATGAGCAGAGCAATTTTAGCTGGATAGGCAGACTCAATGCCCATCAGGCCGTTAAGGATAAAGATGACAAACGTGTGTAATGCAATGACGATCACGAGGGATACAATATTGACGGTGAGAAGGTTCTTGGAGACATTCGCAGCGATCGCCCGTATCGGATTGACCAGGCGCTGAGCAAAGTTAATGATCGGATTAACAAAGTACTCTCGGTAACTCATAATGATAATCAACGTGAGGGCATACACCTGGAAGAGAAAGCTGAAAAACCCTCGAAAGGATCCGGCCAGGGGTGGAAAGAGCATGCCTTTGAGAACCAAGAGCACAACGATCACTAATGCCGGTGCAAAATTGAACTGATTGAGCCTCAGCGACGAACCTACGTAGCCCAATACCGGATCTGTGGCGCGGTACACCATGCCGAGTATACTGTCATAACGTTCGCGAGTGGTCATGAACATCCGAATAAAAAAGAGAAAAATGTAGAAATTGATAACGAAGTTAATGATTCCGACGAGGAAACCTTCCGTACCCATAACATGCCTCTTTTGATAGATGGACTAACGCTTCAAACCGCCGTCCCCCCGTGGCGCAGGGGAAGGAACATGTGGAGGTGAATGGATGACGCGTTGAAGTTAAAGTCTGCCTTGTTTTTACTCTATTGGTATCGACGCTGTCAATGGAAATACTGACTTCAGGCGATTGGGCATGGCGTGATGCACACCTCCGTATGGATTTGCCGACTCTGCACCTTTCCAAATGCCATCACTCTGATCCGGCCTCTCGGCACGGGGCCTTTTATCTGGTATTGCCTCCATGCGCAAGCGAACATCGCCTATTGTTTTACTGCACTCTTGCTGTTCGGGCTGATCGCGGCCAGCGATATGCTCGACGGCTGGATGGCGCGGCGACGGCATCAGGAAAGCGCCTTCGGCCGTAGGTTGGATCATCTCTGTGATGTGGGTTTTATCTTGGCCGCACTCGGCAGGTTTGCCTGGCAGGGTTGGGTGCCATGGTGGCTGCCAGCGGCCATTTTTTGGGCTTTTGGCCTCTATGCCACGCGGTCGTGGTGGTTGATGCCCGGGACGATGGGGCCGACGCTCATCGGCAGCCGCCTGGGACACCTGGGCGGCATCCTCAACTATGGGGCAGTAGGACTGGTCGCACTGGACCTGTGCACGGGGCGTCTGCTTGGGGCCGCGGGGTTCACCACCTTGGTGTTTATCCTGTTGGCGAGTCTGGCGCTGCTGTCGGGCCTGGACCATTTGTATGCCTTGCTGATCCTGCGACATCGCGTAAATCCTTGAGAGCAAAAGGTAGAAACCCCAGGCCGATGAGGCTGTTGAGCGCCATGAAGGTGGCGTGGGCCACGAGGCTGTAGGCCAGGATTTGGGCCTTTGTACCGTAGTCTGCAAACACATAGAGCCAGGCGGCTTGCGAGGTGCCCAGGTGGGCTACCGTGCCCGGGACGGAGGCAGCCAGGAAGACGATCGGCAGCATGGTGAACAGCCGCGTGAGAGGGACCTCGATCCCGAAGAGTTGCAGGGCCGCGTGTTGCACGATCACCGCCATGAGAAAGTTTGGCGCTTTGTAGAGCAGGGTGAGGGCGGCGTGCCGCACTCGCACCTGGCGAAAGGTGTTGAATAGACCGGTATCGCGCTGCTGGAACCATTGAGAAAATCGCATTTTTGCCGCTCCTGGAAACCCTACTAGGCATTTTTGCAAGGGCCCGGCGCCACTGCGGATGAGGAACAGACCCAGCCCGATCACGGCGATCAGTATGAGATAAAGCGGTGCGAAAGCTGGCACCAAATGCGGGTAAAAGGCCACAATACCGATGGCGGCATAGAGGGCGAGCTGGATAAATTCCAGCACCCCTAAAAACACCATCGTACCCGCCAAGGCAAGGAATGGAATGCCTTCTCGGCGGTGCACATAAAAGGCCAGGCCGCCCTGGCCGAGACCGGAAATCAGTAGTGATAAAATGTAGGAGGACGCCCGTATGGGCAACAGGCGGCGATACGGGACCGGCTGGTGAAACCAGTGTACGACTCGCGTCAAGACAAAGGTATCGACCAAGCAGTAGAATAGACTGTAGGGAAGCATGAGCGCGAGATAGGGCGCAAAGCGAACTTCCGAGAGTGTCTCCATCACGCTGGAGATGGGGATACGAGTGAAAATGACGGCAAAAATTGCCGCTGTGATGAGCCAGGGCAGTAGACGTGTGATGAGCGTGCGCATGGGGCATCCGTTTGGTTTGATAGGTACCGGCAACATAGGGACGGCAACCGGGGAGTGAGGGTATGATACGATATCTGTGGCGATTTCGTCCACGCCCGTTTTGGCAGCCTTGGCGATGGTCATCGCGTTACTACGCATGGCGTTTGGAAACCTATGCCGGCATTCCGATGCATGAGGTGACGTGGCGAACCTTATTGGTGTTTTTTCGCGACCCTGCCCATCGCCGTTCGTTTGCCCGCTACCTGCGCTGGGTCGGTCAGATGCAACGGCTGCGCCGCTTTTAATTAAAAATGGTTCCATGTACAGTCTTAATAATGGACCTTTGCAAGAGCCATTTGAGTTTCTACAATGCCTTGACACCATGTGAACAGGTTGAATGCCAAAGGAGATAGGCAATGGCAGCTGATACCGCGGCAGCACCGGGCACCTTACCGTTACCACAGGTGCGAACGGTGTGTGCCCACGATTGTCCGGATGCGTGTTCCGTTCTGGTGACCTTGGAAGCGGGGCGGGTGGTGCGAACGGAGGGAGACCCGGATCACCCGTTTACCCAGGGTTTTCTCTGCGGCAAAGTGAATCGCTATGCCGAACGTGTGCACGCTCCGGACCGGCTGCTAACCCCTCTGCGCCGCGTCGGCGTCAAGGGAGAAGGGCGATTTGAGCCCATCACCTGGGCGGCGGCGCTGGACGACATGGCGACGCGGTGGCAGGACATTGCCGCCCAGTATGGCGGGGAGGCTATCGCCGGATACGCCTACAGTGCCCATCAGGGCCTCGTCAATCGCAATCTGACCCAGGCCTTGTTTCACGCCCTCGGGGCGACGCGGGTCAATGCCGGTGCCGTCTGCGATACATGTAATGGCGAGGCTTGGGAGGCGGTGGTGGGGACGGCCATGGGCACGGACCCAGAGCGGGTGTCGGAGTCGGACCTCATCATTAGTTGGGGGGCCAATCTCGACAGTACCAACGTGCACCTCCTGCCGCTGATCAACACCGCTCGCGAGCGTGGGGCGCGGTTGATCGTCATCGATGTGTGGCGCACCCGCACGGCTCGGCATGCGGATTGGTTTATTCCCATTCGGGTGGGCACAGACACGGCCTTGGCGCTCGGTATCGCCCATGTCTTGCAACGCGAGGGGCTAACGGATCAAGCCTATATCGATCGTCTGGTCGCGGGATACGAAGACTGGGCGCAAGACGTCCTGCCGCGCTACACGCCTGAAACGGTCGCGGCTATCACCGGCATTGCCGCATCGACCATCGAAACCCTGGCCGTGGCCTATGGCCAGGCCAAAGCGCCGTTCATCCGTATGGGGCAGGGACTCTCCCGGCACGCCGGTGGCGGCACCGCGGTGCGGGCCATCACCTGTTTACCGGGACTGGTGGGAGCGTGGCAATACCCGGGTGGCGGGGCGTTACTCGCCACGACTGGGGCCTATAACTTCAACGTGGCGGCCGTGCGGCGGCCCGATCTATTGCCCAAGCCGACCCGCACGCTCAATATGGTGCGTTTTGGCCAGGCGTTGCAGACCTGGCAGGACCCGCCCCTCAAAGCGCTATTTATCCAGAGTAACAACCCGGCGGTGACGTGCCCGGAACAAAATCTGGTGCGCCAGGGGCTCATGCGCGAAGATTTATACACCGTGGTGCATGACACGTTTTTGAGCGACACCGCGCGTTATGCAGACCTTGTCCTGCCGGCGTGTACGTCCTTTGAAACCGAGGACATGTATCGCGGCTACGGCACCTATTATGTGCAATACGGCGCGCGCGTGCTGCCGCCACAGGGTGACTCGCGCTCCAATGAAGAGGTTATTCGGGCGCTGGCCGAACGGCTCGGCCTTCACGACCCTGTATTCCGCCGCTCCGTGCGCGAGCATATCGCGGCACTGCTCGATGTAGACAGTGGCCCGGTCGCCGGCTTGTCGCTGGAAACGCTGTTAGACGGGCATCCGCACCGCCTTGACGTCCCCGCCATGGGGCATGCGTTCGACCAGCATTTTCCGACCCCGAGCGGTAAGATGCAAATTGCCTGCCCGGCGTTGGCGCCGGTGCTGCCGGACTATCTCCCCGATGCCGTCGAGACCGATGCGGCGTATCCGTTGCGGTTGGTGAGTGCGCCCGGCCACCACTTGCACCATTCCAGCTTTGACGGGGTGGCTTCCTTGCGTCGCAGCGAAGGCGGGCCGTGGGTGTACCTGCATCCCGATGAGGCCAGTGCGCGTGGCATTACTCACAAACAAGCCGTGGAACTGGTGAATGAACGAGGCGGGGTGGGCCTCTATGCCAATGTAACCACGGATGCGCCTCTAGGCTGTGCGGTGGTGGAAGGCCACCGGCCCCGGGCCGACTATCTCTCCGGTGGACCGTTGAACCGCTTGTGTTCGGATCGCTTGACGGATGTGGGAGAGGGGGCGACCTATCAAAACACCTGGCTCGATGTTCGGCCTCTTTAATGAGCGCTGTGTGAGGCGATCCAGCACGCGATCCAGCACGCGATGAGGAAATTAGGATGTACATCCCCAACTTATTTCGGGAAGACGATTTGTCGGTGCTACACCCGCTGATGCAGACCTATAGTTTTGCCACTCTGGTGACGCAGCATGACGGCGCGCCTTACGCCACGCACTTGCCCCTGACCCTGCGCTCCGAAGAAGGACCGTTCGGGACGCTGGTTGGGCACATGGCGAGAGCCAATCCGCAGTGGCGGGATTTTGACGTTGACGGCGAGCAGGAGGTGTTGGTGATTTTTCAGGGCCCCCACACCTACGTCTCGCCGTCTTGGTATACGGTGCAGCCGAGTGTGCCCACGTGGAATTATGCCGCCGTACATGCGTATGGCGTACCGCGTCTCATCGAGGACGAGGCGGCTCTCTACGAGGCGCTACAATGGTTGGTGCAGACCTATGAAGCATCGCAGGAGCAGCCTTGGACGTTGAACGGGCCAGATGATTTTTTACGCAACATGATGCGGGCAATCGTGGGGTTTACCATTCCCATTACGCGACTTGAGGGCAAGTATAAGATGAGCCAAAACCGCTCGCCCGAAGATCGAGAGCGAGTCGTGCAACGGCTTGCATCGCAAGGTGAGCCGTTCGATAGCGCGGTGGCCGCACTTATGCAACCGCGGCTGCCTCGTGGTGTCTAATTTCTCTCCTTGACTCGCACCACGAGCGATAGAAAGCGGAGATATCCGGACAGTTGGGGGATGCCGTGCTTGACAGGGGGAGGCATACGCCATGCGGATTCTCATTATAGGTGCTGGAGAAGTCGGGTATCACATCGCCAGTCGGCTCGTGCGGGAGCGGCATAATGTGGTGGTGGTAGATGAGGTGCCGGAAGTCATCAGGCGGGTCGAGGAAGATCTGGATGTGATGGTCTGTGAGGGTCATGGGGCGCGGCCGGCAACCCTGGATCGGGCCGGGATCGAGCGAGCGGAGTTGGTGATTGCGGTCACCCATTCGGATGAAGTGAACATGGTGGCTTGTTTGCTCGCGCGTCAATTTGTTTGCTCGCGCGTCAATGCGGAGTACCGCAATGCATTGCGCGGATTCACGATGGCGATGTGGAGACGTCGCCTCTGGTGGCGGCGGGGAAGCGCATTGGCATTGATTTGATGATCAATCCGAGCCGTGCGGTGGCGGAGGAGATCCAACGGCTCGTGCATATGCCGGTATAGCGAAAGGCACATTTCCTTCTATCTGAATTTGACCGCATTTTTGTCTTGACGATGGGGTACGCTTCAATGCGTTCAACTCCTTATCACTGTTCAAAGAAAACTGCTTCGTGCTATGCTTTTTCATAACGAGGGGTTGTGGGGTTAATGGTTTCTAACACCTCCATTTTAACCGCGCCTCTCGTTTGGTGTTTACACAGTATTTTTATACTTTATCGCGGCGTTGACGCAACTCCTTTTGTCTACTACAGTAAGCGCATATGAGTAGGCACCGACACACCCCCGCAACCAAAGAGCTCGCCATGAAAAGCTATGTCTTTAAGGTCGTGATCGAGCAAGACAAGTGGCCGGATGAGCCGGATGAGAAGGCCATCTGGCGTGCCTCTGTTCCTGCCCTGCCGAGTGCTCACGCCTGGGGTGATACGCAGCAACAGGCATTGGAGAATTTGAGAAACGCCGTTGAACTTATAATCGAAGACCTCCGCGAGCGCGATGAAGAAATCCCCATGGCCGCGGTGGAGCGCGTCAGTGACGAGCCGCTCTTGACCGTCACTGTCTAGACGCCATGCCGATTGACTACTCCAGGCTCCGGGGCCTCACGGTACGAGAGATTCAACGAGCACTTGAGCGAGACGGGTTTGCCCTTGCACGACAAAAAGGGGCAACCCGTTTTTTTAGACATGATGACGGCCGCCGCGTGACACTCCACGTGCATCGCCCGGGCCAGACGCTTCCAATCGGGACGCTGCGAGAAATCATTGAAAACGAAGCCAGGTGGGATGAGGAGGATCTGCTCCGGCTGCGGGTGTTATGAATTGGCTGTGAGCTGAGATAAGCTTTAAGCTTATCATTCGTCTTTACCCCGCGCCGACACCACAGGGGGGCGACACGGTGATTGAGGCGTACGATCGGGTGCTGGTGTTTGCGCTGCCCCAGGCCGTCTCCAAAGCCACGCGCCTGCTGGGGGGGTAGGCGTGAGCTTATTGTGTCAGCCGCCGCAGGCCATCTAAATCGTCATTGATCCTTGGTGACGGTTGTGAAAAGGCGCTAGGGGTAGGGGTGGTATCGAGGTAGGTGTCGATACGTTGGCAGAGCCAGCCTAGCACCTCAGGCAGGCCGGTTGCATCACGCAAGTTGGTAAACATAAATGGCTGATTGCCTCGCATTTTTGCCGCATCGCGCTCCATCACCCCGAGATCCGCACCGACATACGGCGCCAGATCGATTTTGTTGATGATCAACAAATCCGACCGTGTAATCCCCGGACCGCCTTTGCGGGGAATTTTATCGCCGGCGGCGACATCGATGACGTACAGCGTCACATCGGCGAGCTCGGGGCTAAACGTCGCGGCGAGATTGTCACCGCCGCTTTCGACGAAAACGAGTTGCAAGTCATCGAAGAGCGTGCTCAGATCGGCGATGGCTTCCAAGTTGATCGAGGCGTCTTCACGAATGGCGCTGTGGGGGCAGCCGCCGGTTTCTACCCCGACGATGCGGTCGCTGGATAAAGCGCCGCTGCGGCACAGGAATTCCGCGTCCTCACGGGTGTAGATGTCATTGGTGACCACCGCGAGGCGGTAGGTGTCCCGCAGGGCTTTGCAAAGCCGGTCGACCAGGGCGGTTTTGCCCGATCCCACGGGGCCGCCAATGCCGACGGTCATGGGTTTAGGTAATTTCCCCAGCCAATGCGGGTCGTGCCAAGCCGGATCGTTGTGGTGGCCGCGATAGATATCGTGCATGGTGATAGCTCCCTTGGTTGTGGTCGTGGTTAAGAGCGAAACAGACGCGAGTATAGCCGCTCGTGCTGCATGCTGCGAATGTCGAGACCCGGCATGTTGTTCCAGGTATCTTCCGGGTTGAGGTCACCGTAGCGTTGCACGATCTCGCCCAGGCGTGAGGTCAGATCATACAAGAGGCGCTGACCCTCCATCTGACCCAGGGGCACCAGGCGCACGGCCACCGAAACCCAGCCGGCCACGACATTGTAGAGATAACTTTGCACGGTGCAGGTCTCGGACAACCCCAGACTTTGAGCCACCAGGCCAAAGGCGATGGGGTGGTTGCCCGGCGTGTTTTTTTGCCGGGCAGCGTGCCAAAATGCCTCGACGAGCGACGACGGTTGCATAGCGAGACTGGCGCGGATGAACGCTTGCCCGGTGTGCTCGCTCTCCAGTCGCAGTTCACGCGTCACTTTGCTGGCCGTCAACAGGCGGTCGAGTGCCATCAATCGCTCTAGACTTTCCTGGGCCGCGGCCCGGAAGGCGTGCCGGCAGAACACCGCATCGCACGGCCCCAAGGCGTGGTCGCAGAGCGCTTCGAAGAGCGGCTGACACGTGGCGCGATCATACACCATGTCCCGGTCGACATAGGTTTCTAGCGCATGCGAAAACGCATACCCACCGGTGGGAAAGAGCTGATCGCTGATCTGTAGCAATCGCCACAGCGACACCTCGATTGGCGTCGTAGGCTCGCCAGCCATCAGAACAAAAAGTAGCGCTGCGCCAGGGACAGGCGCGCCGCGGGCTCACACGTTAGCACCTGGCCGTCCGCTTTCACCACATAGGTTTCGGGATCGACCTCGATGTGCGGGATGGCGCTGTTGTGAATCATGTCCGCCTTGCCGACCGATCGGCAGTGGTGCACCGCCGCGAGTTCTTTTTGCAGTCCGAGTTCCTCTGGCACCCCCCGACGCAACGCCGCACCGGAGACAAAGGTGTACGAAGTCGCATACTTCGCCCGCCCCAGGGCACCGAACATCGGGCGGTAGAAAGCCGGCTGTGGTGTGGGAATCGAGGCATTCGGATCGCCCATGAGGCTATAGGCAATGACCCCGCCTTTGACAATGAGTTCGGGTTTTACCCCAAAAAATGCCGGGCGCCATAGAACCAGGTCCGCGATTTTGCCCACTTCGATCGAGCCCACGTAATCGGCCAAGCCATGTGAGATGGCCGGGTTGATGGTGTACTTGGCAATATAGCGCTTGACCCGGAAATTGTCGTTATCGCCACGCTCTTCGGGCAGCCGCCCACGTTGTTGTTTCATCTTGTCCGCGGTCTGCCAGGTGCGCAGCACCACTTCGCCTACCCGCCCCATAGCCTGGGCATCTGAACTCATCATGCTGAGGGCGCCGATGTCGTGCAATATATCCTCGGCCGCGATGGTCTCGGGGCGGATGCGGGACTCGGCAAAGGCCAGATCTTCCGGGAGGTTGGGATCGAGGTGATGGCAGACCATGAGCATGTCGAGATGCTCGTCCAGGGTGTTGACCGTATAGGGCCGAGTTGGATTGGTGGACGAAGGCAGCACATTCGACTCGCCGCACACCTTGAGGATATCCGGGGCATGGCCGCCGCCCGCGCCCTCGGTGTGATAGGTATGGATGGTGCGGCCGCGGAATGCGGCGATACTGTCTTCCACAAATCCCGCTTCGTTCAGGGTATCGGTGTGAATCGCCACTTGCACATCGTACGCTTCCGCCACGCCAAGACAACAATCGATGGCGGCTGGCGTCGAACCCCAATCCTCATGCAATTTTAAGCCGATCGCCCCGGCTTCGATCTGCTCCTGCAGCGGCTCCGGCATAGAGCCATTGCCCTTGCCCAAAAACCCCAGATTCATGGGGTATTCTTCCGCCGCTTGCAACATGCGGTGCAGATTCCAGGGACCGGGCGTACAGGTGGTCGCATTGGTGCCGGTGGCCGGACCCGTGCCGCCGCCGAGCATGGTGGTGATCCCCGAGGTCATGGCCTCCGGAATGAGTTGCGGGCAGATGAAATGCACGTGTGGATCGATGCCACCGGGAGTGATGATCATGCCCTCGCCGGCCAACACTTCCGTGCTCACCCCGACGATGAGTTGCGGGTGCACTCCGGCCATGAGCGCCGGGTTGCCGGCTTTACCAATCGCCGCGATACGGCCGTTTTTAATGCCGATGTCCGCTTTGACAATGCCCCAGTGGTCGATGATGAGGGCATTGGTAATCAGCAAGTCCGGCGCATCGAGGGCGGTCACTTGCGGCGACTGGCCCATGCCATCGCGCAACACTTTGCCGCCGCCGAACTTGACTTCATCGCCATAGACCGTGGCGTCCTGCTCGACTTCAATGATGAGTTCGGTGTCGGCCAGACGGATGCGGTCACCCACGGTGGGGCCGTACATCTGGGCATAAGTGCGTCGATCAATCGGTAAGCTCATGAAGTGCGGTCTCCTTCGGCCGTCTCGGTATTGCCGAAACCCCTGGCATGGGCGCGCTCTAGGGCGGCCTGGCGCGTGGCTTCGGTGGCGGGTCCTTGAGTGAGGCTGTTGAGGCCGTAGATCTCCTGGGTGCCGGCAAATGTCACCAGGATCACCGTCTTGCGGTCACCTGGTTCAAAACGCACAGCAGTGCCCGCCGGTATATTTAAATGCTTGCCAAAGGCCAGGCGACGCGGGAAGACGAGGGCTTTGTTGGCCTCAAAAAAGTGAAAGTGCGAACCGACCTGGATCGGCCGTCCGGCAGTATTGGCCACCTCGATCTCCACCGTCTCCCGCCCCGCATTGGCCTGAATGGGGTCTGACTGGACAAACAATTCTCCGGGTATCATGTCGGCATTCTCCGTTAGGTGAGAGGGTCATGCACGGTGACGAGCTTGGTGCCGTCCGGAAAGGTCGCTTCTACCTGCACCTCGGGCAACATCTCGGGCACGCCCTCCATCACGTCGTCGCGGCCGAGAATGCGCTTGCCGAACTGCATGAGCTCGGCGACCGATTGGCCGTCGCGGGCACCCTCTAGAATCTCGGCTGTGATCAAGGCCAAAGCTTCCGGGTAGTTGAGCTTTAAGCCCCGGTCGCGCCGTCGGCGGGCGACATCGGCGGCGACAAAAATGAGCAATTTGTCGACTTCGCGAGGGGTTAAATGCATGCGTTTTCCTTAGGGTTCGAGCCGGCTGTACGTCAGGTTCGCAGGGCTGCCGCAGGGTGCCCAAAGAGGGCTTGACGGGTCAGGTCCCAAGCGGTGTGTAAGGCCTGGCGTACAGGCGTATGATGCCTGCCCAAAACGCGTACCGCCAGACCACCGTGCGGCAGCGTCGAGGCACTGCCCACCAGATCCGAGCACGGCGCCAGCGCCTCATGTAGACGATCGGCCAGGGACGGATCGATCGCACCGCTGCCGGGCAGGGCGTAAAACACGCCCAGATAATCGTAGGTTTCCATGAGACCCAGACAGGATAACGGGTCTTGCTGCGGCTGTAAACGCATGCGGTCAAAGAGCCGGACTTCGCCATCTAATAAAGTCTCGACCCGCAAGCGGCTGTCGTACTCACGATAGGCAAAGGTCTCCTGGCGCGCGGCGCGTCCTGGCGCCAGAATATCGCCGAGAAACACAAAGGCATCGCAGCCAAGGCGAACGGTGATGTGTTGGCGGAAGGCGGCGCCGGTAAATGGAATGGTCTGTTCGGGGAAATAAGCCAGGACTGTGCCGGGGTTGAGAGTGAGGTCGATGTGCTGTTCAGCCGGTTTGTGCAAGGTGGCGTAGAGTTGCGTGGCCGAGGGGGTGGTGACGTAAGCCTGGGCGCCGCTGTCGAGGGTGATGTGAAGCGTATAAGTATCACCGCCCACCACGCCGCCGCACGGGTTTAAGATATAGAGATAGGCCATACCGGTGTCGTCGAGGTACAGGGGGCGCAAGACGCGCAGCGGGGTGCGGGCATAGCAGTCGTAGAGCACGGTGCGCTCGCCAGTGCGGCGCAGACCGAGTTGTAAGATACCCTCAACCGGGTGGCTCTGTAGATCTGACACGCTGCCTCCAGCTACATGTTGTTGTGGCAAAAATGGCCATGGTTCAAAGCGGCAAGTTCTATGCCGTGACTCAATCTGGTGTCTTCTAGCGATCCGCGAATCACGATAGGCGATTACACTGCAAAGGGATGATAGACTTCAATAGACGGCATGCCCAAAAAAGTCAAGACCGATGATGATGACGAAAGCGTTATGGGTGTGACAAAATTATCATTCTTACCATAAAGTCGTTTTATGACTCTCAGGATGCTACCCATTTCCTCAGCATATCCTCATGTAATCCCCACATAAACCTTATGTTTCTCCGGTCTAAACATGCTAATCTGTTGCCATGCCAATCGTTTCTTTGACATCGCATGGAAAGGATAAAACCTTGCGGGTGCAAATCGAGGTTCGGGACAGCACGCTGGATTTAATCGTGGAGGGTGTGGACCCGGAGCGTCGGCGGTTGCCTGGTGATACCCTATCGCGCTTTGCCGACTGGGCAGCGCAATACGAGGCACTGTGCGGTCGGCAGGACGCCGCGGGCCGGCTCTTGGCGCTCGGGCGCGAACTGTACGCCTGGCTCGACGGCGGTGATCGCTGGCTCACGCGGCTTCTCGATGCGACGATCCCACCGCTGGTCATGGAGTTCCAGGCGCTGAGCACCGCGCCGGATGACTTGCAGCGGACGTTTCTGCAAGTGCCGTGGGAATTGCTCGCCCATGACATGGGCTATCTGGCTGGCGATGCCGCCCTGCTGTTTTGCCCGGTGCGGCGGCTGGGTCGGGTGTCTACGCCGCCGCCGTTGGATTCGCACTGCCTGGGATTGATGTTTATGGCTGCTGCGCCCAGGGGCGCGAATGAGCTGGACTACGGGGCGGAAGAAAACGCGATTCTCAACGCTGCGGGTGACATGTTGAATCTTGAGTTGGTGGTGGAGGAGAGTGGCAATGCGGAACTGCTGGCAGCGCGTATGGCCGAGGTCGGGGCCATGCAGGTGTTGCATCTCTCCTGTCACGGCCAAAGCGAGCCGCAACCCATTCTGTTGCTCGAAGACGAAGAGGGCAACCCGCAGCCAACCGGACCGGAGGAGCTCATTCCAGTCCTGCGCACCAGTTTGCCCCGGTTGATGTTTGTGTCGGCCTGCGAGACGGCCACGGCTGGGGCGGTTGCCGCGCCTCTGGCCCTGACCCTGGTGCGCGCTGGGGTGCCGTCTGTCCTGGGCTGGGATGGCTCGGTTTACGATCACGAGGCCACTGCCTTTGCGCGCGAGCTGTACAAACGCCTGGCGCTGCGGCGCTCTGTGGAGGAGGCAGTATCAGAGGCCCGCCGCGAACTTTTGCACAGCGTCAGTGGGCAGATCTCGCGAGATTGGCACCTGGCACGGCTATGGCTGGGGCCGCAAGGGGGCGGCGCGCTGGTGGGCGGCAATCAACGGCGTCGCATGCTCGGACCCGACCACGGTCACAAGGCATTCCTGGACGCACGCCGGCAGCAATCGCAAGTCGCGAGTCGAGAGGGGTTTGTCGGGCGGCGGCGGGATCTGCAGACCAGTTTTCGGTGGCTGCGCGGCAACCAGTATGCCGGGCTCTTGATTCACGGCCTGGGTCGGCTGGGCAAGTCCAGTTTGGCGGCCCGCATTGCCAATCGGCGCCCGGACTTGGAGCCGGTGGTGATCTTTGGAGTGTACGACGCTCTAGGGGTGGCGGAAGCGATTGTGGATGCCGTGCCCGAGACGGCAGCCATCATCGAGGCGAGGCTGAACGACCTGCGGGATCATCCTGAACGGCTCGGGGAGGTGTTGCGCCAGGTCTTGGAAGGGCCTTGCCAGCAAGCGGGGTCGGGCAAGCCGATGCTGTTGGTGATTGACGATCTGGAGCAGATTTTGGATGCGCCTGCTACGTCAGGTGAGCGCTGGCAGGTCAAGGCGTCGCATGTCACCATGCTGCGGGCGGTGCTGCGGACGTTTGCCCGAGCGCGAACGGCGTCCCGGCTCATCCTGACCAGCCGCTATACGTTTACGCTGGAGGACGGCAGGGAGGATCTCGCCCATCGGTTGGCGGCGCTGCAGCTCCCGCCGATGGACGAGGCGAGTGCCCGTCGGCAAGCCTTGCGCCGCGAACAGATGCGGACCTCAGGAACGGCTGTGCCACGGGATCGGAGCGAGGACGAGGCGACACGACACAGGCAATTGATACAGCGCTGCGTAGCGGTGGCAAAGGGCAATCCGGGACTACAAGATCTGTTGTTCGATCTGGTGCTGGCAGACTGGGACACGGCGCAAACGGCCTTGACCGAGATGGAGGCGTATCTCGCCAGTGGCCATCTGCCCGAACAAGCCGAGGTCCATGCCTTTCTTGAAAATCTTGCCATTCAAACTCTTCTTGACCTGGCCGGAGGCGACGCGCGGGAACTGCTGCGCCGTGCGACGCTGTTTGAGGTGCCGGTACTGCGGGAGATTGTCACATCGCTGACAGAGAACGGCGCCACTGATGTCGAGCGTCTTTTGGGATTGGGGCTATGCGACCGCTTTGAGGATCTCGTAGAGCCAACCTGTGTGGCAGTCGCCGTCAATGATCTCGTGCGGCCCAAAGCGGGTCGACTGCGTGACAGCGAAGCAAAATCGCTGGTGCGCAATATTCTCGACAAGCTGTTTACGGCATGGGGTGGGACCGAGGGGAATCGCCGTCCCTATCAAGCCGACGCGGAACTGACGCGGCTCGGCTTGCTGGTCGATCATGTTGGGGTGATTGAGGCCACTGCTGCCAACGCACTGACGTGGCTCGATCGTCAGCACGAATACCGACAGGCGGCAGCCTGGGCACAGCAGGCGATGGCGTTGCTGGATCAAGTGGGTATCGAACCTGCAATTAATCTACTCCGGCGAGCCGGCGAGGCGTGTATTCCAGTCGGGGAGGTTGAAGCGGCGCGGCGTTTTTATAGCCGCGCCCTGGAACAAGTCGACGTAGCGTCAAGTATGGGGAATCATATCGACGCCTTCGAGCATCATGCACTGGTTCTCGCGCAAGCGCGGCTTTTAGTGAACAGTGGCGAGCCTGACGCGGCGCTGTCTTTATTCGAAGCAGCCTGGCGGTGGGCGGAGCAACAGGGTAATGAATTGAACGCTGCAATCGTGCTGGGCGATATCGCGCGTCTACGGGCCAACAAGGGGGAAGTGGAAGAGGCTCTGAGACTGCACGAGGAACGCATCGCGGTGTATGAACGGCTCGGTGAGGTGCGGGCCAGGGCGGTGACCCTGGGCGATATCGCGCGTCTACGGGCCAACAAGGGGGAAGTGGAAGAGGCTCTGAGACTGCACGAGGAAGAGCTCGCGGTGTATGAACGGCTCGGTGAGGTGCGGGCCAGGGCGGTGACCCTGGGCGATATCGCGCGTCTACGGGCCAACAAGGGGGAAGTGGAAGAGGCTCTGAGACTGCACGAAGAGCGTTTGGAGACCAACCGTCAACTCGGTGACTTGGATGGCCAGGCGGCAGCGCTTTGGGATATAGCTCAGCTTGAACTGAGCCGGAACGATGTCGCCAAGGCGGCCCCCATGATTGTCGAGGCCTACCAGCTCTGCGATCATATCGGCCGGCTTGAGGGGATCTGCGTGATCGGGACAACGTTGGGCCAATTGCTGATTGCAGACGGTCAGCGAGAGCAAGGGCTTGCCGTGTTGCAACGGTCGGAACAAGGTTATCGGCAGATGCAACGGTCGGAACAAGGTTATCGGCAGATGCAACGCCATCGAGACGCCGATCAGGTTGCCGCTTTGATTGACCAGCTCCAGGCAGAGTGAGTCAAAAAAAGGGAGTGCGCCTCATGCCCATCATCTACATCCACGGTGTGAACACCCGCAGCCACGACGGCTTTTTGGCCATAAAACCCTATCTGCAACGGCTCGTTGCGCCTTCGATCTCCGCCGATCCGGACCACGTGCTCATTGAAGATGTCTTTTGGGGCGATGCCGCCGCGACTTTTGCCTGGGATGGCGCTTCACGGCCACGAACACGGCTGCTCGGCCAGGGCGGCAATCGGATCGACGTGCCGCCAGTCGAGCGCGCCCTCGCCGCATCGGCATTCGAGGAGGCGTTTCGCCGCCTGCTGCCAATGCCATCCTCGATACCGGAAACGGGTGGCTTGATCACCGGTGCCAGCCCGGCCGGATCGCGTCGCGGCAGTCTGCGGCTGCGGGATTTGAAACCCGATGAGCTGAGCGACCTGCTGGCCGTGATCATCGGCCAGCAGGTCGCCGATGCCGAACCACGTGCGCACTTGAGCCTAATCGCCGATGCCGTGGCTCACGACGCTTCGACACAGGCGGCCTTGGCCACCGCGCGTACCGCCGAGCAGGAAATCGACCTCTTGCTACGCCGTATCCAGCAACAGGCTCAAGCCGATGCCACGCTGCTGGGGATGGGCCTGCCGCCCTGGCTTACCGGGCTCGGAGATCGCCTTGGCGAAACCCTGAGCCGGGCGTTCGATGTGCCGACCTATGCCGTTTCCGTGGCTGCGGCCGAACTCAGAAAGCCGTTGAATGAATTGGTCAGCGTGTTTCTCGCCGATGTGTTGGTCTATCTCAACAAACGCGGCGATGCTGCTGACCCCGGCGAGATTCCGCAGCGACTACTGACGCAGCTCGCTCGTGCCCACGCCAACCAGCTTGAACGCGGGGGAGAGCCCATTGTCGTATTGAGCCACAGCATGGGCGGGCAGATCGTCTACGATGCCGTGACGCATTTTTTGCCAGGTGCCCCGGAGCGATCCCACATGCGCATTGACTTCTGGTGCGCCACTGCTAGTCAGGTCGGCTTTTTCGAGGAAGCCAAATTGTTTCTGACTCGCCACGAGGCCTATCGCATCGGCAATCCCGTTCCCTTTCCGTCCGCCCATCTTGGCGCGTGGTGGAACGTGTGGGATCACAATGACTTTCTGAGTTTTACCACCAAGGGCATCATGGCTGGGGTCGATGACGAACCGTTTGACAGCGGCATGTCGCTGCTCGCGGCGCACGGTGGTTATCTGCAACGGCCCAGCTTCTATCGCAAATTTGCCGAGAAGCTGCGGGCCGCGGCGCAGCGGCATTGGAGGACGGGATAAGATGAGACTCGAAGCGCGTGACACCGAGCCCGGGCTCTGGGTGAATCCGGACTGGCAGGAGGGTACCCCCGGTGCCTTTGCCGTCGTCATCGGCGTCAGTACCTATGTGCATCTCGAAGGTGGCGAAGCACCGGCAGAAGAGACCTACGGACTCGGCCAATTGCAGGTGTCGGCCCTCACCGCCTATCGCCTGTTTCACTGGCTCGCAGAGGACTACCGGGTGTCCGGCTGTCCGCTCGCCAAGTGCTGGTTGCTCCTGTCGCCAACCGATCAAGAACGCGAATACACCCCGGCAATTGACGAGCATCTCACCCCGCCGACCTTTGCCAACTGTCAGCAAGCGCTACGCTTTTGGCGCTACCACATGGCGCAGTTGCCGCCAGCAGCAGCCGAAACCTCACGAGCCCTATTTTTCTTTAGCGGCCATGGCCTGGAAGTGCACCAAGAGCATCAAGTGCTGCTACCGAGCGACTATTTGCAGCCGCCCGAGCCCAGTTGGAACGATGCCATCAGCACTGACAACCTGGCGAAGGGGCTTGCCGCCTTGGCCGTACCGCATCAGCTCTTTCTCCTGGACGCCTGCCGCAATGACCACTACGCACTGCGCGCCAAGCGCGTCACCGGTGCCGACATCCTTAGCGAAGATGAGTCTGCACGGGTCAATCCCCGGCTCGTGGCGCCCATGCTCTACGCCACTGCCGCCGGCCAACAAGCGTTTCAGCAGCCTGCTCCTCAGCGCGGTCTTTCGCTCTTCGGTCAGGCCCTGCTCGATGGGCTCACCGGCCAGCCTTACATTGCTCTCGACCCTACTGAGAACAACCTGTATGCCGTGAAGTTATATGCTTTACAGGGATACATGAAGGAACGGATTGTGCAGTTGCTCCAAGCGGCCAATGCGCAGGTGATGCAGCCCATCAAACTCGGTGGCAGCACCATTGACGACGAACTACTTACACATCTGGAGATGGCAGCGGTACCGCCACGCTCACCGCGTGTATCCGATTTGTCTCCGGTTCGCGGTGAGCGTCCTGACGCAGCACTACTGAGTGCCCACGAAGTCGAGCGTGGCCTGGCAGATAGGTTTATGACGTCCGATCTTGGCCATGAGTGGGACCTCTGGCATCAGCATGTCAAGCTGTTTGCGTTAGGCCAGCGGCACTGGCTTGCCCCAGATCGTCTCGTGCTCCACAAAGTCGAGCGAAATGCAGCACAAGACACCTACCAGGTGACGCTGAGTGTGGCGAGTGACGACCTCGTGGGCTACTGGCTCCAGATCGACGACCCGACAGGCTTGGCCTATGCCTGCATGCTGCCGGTAGATCGTGATGCAGTGCCCCGGTACACATTGGAATTTGACGTCCTGCGCAATGCTCGCGGCCAGCGTGGTGTGAGCCGTCTCGAAGGCTTTCTGGCCATCGATAACACTGGCTTCCTTGGAGAAGCTGCCGCACTTTGGCAGCGCTATCGCACCTCGAATGTGGGCGAAGCAGTAAACGCATTTGAGAGGAGTGGGCTCGAACAGATGGTGCGGGAGCATCTCGACTCGCCATTGGCGGCAACCACGTCTGCACTCATTCTGCTGCGTGCCAACCGCCTCGACTTGCTGCACCATTGGGTGCGCCACCTCGCCAACGGGTTTGAGCCGTGGCCGGATGGGTCTGTCCTGTGGGCTGAACAATGGATGCGGCAAGCTGCCGACGCCAGCCATGTATCTGAGGCAGCGGATTACCTCCTCGATCTCTTGCCACGTGGTTTACCGCATACCAGCGAGGCTCTCGGGTATGCCGCCCGACGGCTTGCCATCTTGAAGCGGCTGAAGACTCCGTTTGGCGAAGATACTGCCGCATCCCTCGACAGGCTCCATGAACGCCTACAGGAAGCCCTGGTCTATTTCCGGCCAGGCGGTCTGTGTGCCACCTATGCGGGCTTCCCACCCGATACGGACCCCGCGGCACTCGTGGGTCCGTTTGGCGCCCCTGTCTAACCTAAAACGCCAAATAGCGCTTTACTCTGCATCTCGATCCGTTGCTACTGGTCGCTGCTGTAGACCCCATCCCCCATCTGCGATACAATCTTCCAGGCGATGACAGACACCTTGAACCGCTCTTGCCGTCAACCATGAGGTCGCGATGGCAGAAGACATTCATCATCCCCATGATGGGCTTGTTCGTGCTGTGCTGAGTGACATGGCGGAAGCCAGAAGCTTTCTGCAAGCGTATCTAAGCGAGCAGGTACGGCAGGCGCTGAGCTGGTCGACCCTCAGACTGCTGGATGCCTCGTTTGTCGACGAGGACTTGCGCGGTAGCGAAGCCGACTTACTCTACGAGGTCGAGCATCTCTCGGGTGGGACATCGGTCTGGGTCTATGTGCTCTTGGAGCACCAATCGAGACCGGATCGTTGGATGCGATTTCGGCTGCTGAAGTATTGCTGCCGCATCTGGGAGACACAGCTGAAAGCAACACCGTCGGCATATGAGCTGCGGCCTATTGTGCCGTTAGTGTTTTACCAGGGCGATCGGAAGTGGTCGCATTCCAAAGAATTCACCGATTTGTTTGCCGAGTCGGTGCGAGATTGGCCAGGCGTGCCGCGCTTTTCCCATGAGCTGATCGATCAGTCGGGTTTGCAAGTGCATGAGGTACAGGGTGAGGTCAAAGCGCGGATCATGCAGTTATTGATGCTGGCCGCGTATCATCCGACTATAGGCTGGATGGAGCGGGCAGCAGAGCTTTGGGTCTTGCTCTCATCGCTTCCGTCGAGTGGCGGTATCAACTATGTTCGGACATTCGTGTTGTATATCCTGGCGACACAAGATACGGAAGTAGCGCAATCGTTTCGAGACGTCTTGGCGCGCCATGCGCCCGAAGTAGGAGATGAAGTCATGACGTATGCTCAGGAGCTGTTAGCAGAAGGCCGGGCAGAAGGCCGGGCAGAAGGAAAGATTCAATATCAGGTTGAAGTGATCGAGAACCTGTTGCGAGAGGGATTGGATTGGTCTGTGATCGAAAGGACCACGGGGGTTAACGAGGCACAGTTTGAAGCGCTGAAGCAGCAAGTTGAAGAGATGAACACGTGACCGTCGTCAATGATCACCAGAGGCCTGGTATCTGGTGTTTTAGATCGTGTCATGGACAACCGCTAAAACGCCAGATAGCGCTTTACATCCGCATCCTGTAGCGCCTCGAGCTGCCCTTCCAGCACCACCCTGCCTTGGTCCATAACATAGACGTAATCCGCTAAGCGGCTAGCAAAATCGAGGTATTGCTCGACTAGCAAAATCGCCGTGCTACCGTCCGTCTTGAGGCGTTGCAGGACCGCTTCGATTTCGAGAATCACCGACGGCTGAATGCCCTCGGTGGGCTCGTCGAGGAGCAGGAGGCTCGGGCGGGTCACCAGGGCGCGGGCGATGGCGAGCTGTTGTTGCTGGCCGCCACTGAGTACCCCTCCCTTGCGGTCGAGCATGGTGCGCAGCACCGGGAACAGCTCGTAGATGTCGTCGGGAATCGGGGCCTTGCCCTGGCCGTGGGCGATGAGGCCGATGCGCAGGTTTTCCAGCACCGTCATGTCCGGAAAGATGTCGCGGCCCTGCGGCACATAGCCAATGCCGCGCTTGGCCCGCTGATCCGAGGGCAGATTGGTCAGGGACTCGTTGTAGAAGGTCACGGTGCCGGAGCGCGGCTTAAGCAGGCCCATGATGCTTTTGAGAAGGGTGGTTTTGCCCACCCCGTTGCGCCCCATGAGGCAGACCACACGACCGGCTGAAACGCTAAAATCGACATCCCAAAGCACCTGGCTATCACCGTAGCTAACATTGAGTCCGCGGGTCTCGAACATGACTGATTTAACCTCTTCCCAAATAGACTTCCACCACACGTGGATCGCTTTTGACGTGCTCGACCGAGCCCTCGCAGAGCACCTGGCCTTCATGCAAGACGGTGACACGATCGGCGGTCTGCCGCACAAATTCCATGTCGTGTTCCACCACCAGCACCGCATGGTCTTTGGCCAGCCATTGCAGCAGCTCACTGGTCTTTTCGCGTTCTTCTCGCGTCATCCCGGCGACGGGCTCGTCGAGTAAAAACAGGGTCGGATCTTGCACCAAGACCATGCCGATTTCGAGCCACTGTATCTGACCGTGCGAGAGAATACCCGCTTGCTGATGGGCTTTATCTTCGAGTCCCAGGGTTTGCAAGGTCGACATGATGTGGTCGCGCTGCGCGCGATTCAGGGTGTGGAACAAGTTGGCGAAGACGCCTCGTTCATGGCGGGTGGCCAGGGTGAGATTGTCGAACAGGGTCATGTTTTGAAACACCGATGGGGTCTGAAACTTGCGCCCGATACCCATCATGGTGATCTCGTGCTCTTCAAGTTTGTGCAGTTCGGTCGCCTGGCCAAACACCACGCGGCCGTGATCGGGCTTAACCTTGCCGCAGATGGCGTCCAAGAGGGTCGTTTTTCCTGCGCCATTGGGGCCGATTAAGGCCCTCAACTCGCCGTGGTCGACATAAAAATCGACCTCTTGCAAGGCTTTGAAACCGTCAAACGACACGGTGACCCCATCGAGATAGATGATTGAACCAGATTCTGACATCAGGTGTCTCCCGCCGCCTGGCTGTTAACGGGTCGAGGGATTGACGCTCGGGCGTTCAACCGGGCGTTGGCGCGCCTGAGGTCCGGGCTGTCGGCCAGCGCTAGAGCGGCCGCGCAGATGCCGCAGGCCGTGCCACAACTGCCTCGGCAAGCCGACGATGCCGTTGGGCAACAGCAGCACCACGATGACAAACAAGCCGCCGAGAATAATCGGCCACCACTCCGGAAACTGGGCTGTGAGCACGCTGCGCGCCGCGTTGATGCCCACCGCGCCGATCATGGCGCCAATGAGGCTATTGCGGCCGCCAAAGGCGACCCACACCACGATTTCAAGTGATGGAAGGACGCCGATCTGACTCGGCGTGATAATGCCCACTTGCGTGACGTACAAAGCGCCAGCGAGCCCGGAGAGGGCGCCGGCGACTGAAAAGATAAAAATTTTGTACTGCGCAATCGGATAGCCGAGAAACCGTAGCCGGGGTTCCTGGTCGCGAATCGCGGTCATGATCAGGCCGATTTTGGAGCCGGTGAGCCAGCGGCAGCCGACATAACAGGCAATGAGCAAAAAGGCGGTGAGCATATATAGCGCCCACTGCGTGTTCGGCTCACTCAAGGCATAGCCCAGAATCAACTTAAAATCCGTCAGGCCGTTGGTGCCGCCGAGGTTCATTTCGTTGCGGTTGAACATGAGCCAGGTGGCAAAGGCGATGGCCTGGGTCAAAATGGCAAAGTAGGTGCCGCCGACGCGGCGCCGGAAGGTTAAAAAACCGATCGCCGCGGCCGCCAGCGCCGGCACCGCGATACTGCCGATGACCGCGATGGGAAAGGATTTAAACGGCAGCCAGTAAAGCGGCAGTTCAGTGAGGCGGTTCCAGACCATAAAATCCGGGATCGCTTCGCCATAAACCCCTTGGCCACTGGATTCGAGCATCAAATTCATGCCCATGACATAGGCGCCGAGGCCGAAAAAGATCGCTTGGCCCAGGCTTAAAATGCCGGTGTAACCCCAGATGAGATCCATGCCCAGGGCGAGGATGGCGAGGGCCAAGTATTTGCTGAACAGGTTCAGGCTGTAGTTCGTTATCCAGCCGTAGTGATGGCCTAAGGGGAGCCCGATGAGCAGGATCAGGACCAAGAGCCCAGCGGTGATCCACGTCCCCTTAGCGCTGTTTTTCATGTTTTGGCTTTGAGTCGGTTGCATAACGTGATACTTCCCCTTGTTCAGCGCACGGCACCCGCCGCGGTGCGTTCTTTGGCGGGGAAGAGACCTGTGGGTTTGAGCTGGAGAAAAAAGATCACCAGCACGAGAATAGCCACTTTGGCATAGACCGCTGCAGCGGTGCCGGAGATGAGTGGTTCGAGAATTTTATTGGACATGCCGACGCCCAAGGCGGCGATGACCGTGCCGACCAATTTGCCAACCCCACCGAGGACGACGACCATAAAGGAGTCCACAATATACGTCTTTCCCACCTCCGGATCTACTGTGCCAATCAAACTCAAGGCGCATCCGGCCAAGCCGGCCATGGCGGTGCCCATGGCAAAGGTCAGGGTATCCACGGTGCGGGAGGAGATGCCCATGCAGGCGGCCATGTCGCGATTTTGCATGACCGAGCGAATTTTGAGCCCTACGGTGGAGCGATAGAGAAGCAGATAGACCACCGCTAGGCTCAACAGGGAGAGCAGAATAATAAACATACGGCCGTAGGGAAAAATCAACCCGGGCATGATTTCCCAACCGCCGCGAAACCAGGTGGGTGGACTGACACTCGTTTGATCGCCGAAGAACAGCCTTGCCCCTTGTTGCAACATCATGCCGATGCCCCAGGTCACCAAGAGACTCTCCAGGGGGCGGCCGTAGAGAAAGCGTAGAATGCCGCGCTCCATGAGCACGCCAACAAATCCCACCACCACCACGGATAGAGGGAGAGCGACCACAAAATAGTAGTCGAGATATTGGGGCAAGGTGGTCGCAAACAGTTCTTGCAAGACGTAGGCGGTGTAGGAGCCGAGCATGAGCATTTCGCCGTGGGCCATGTTGATGATGCCCATGAGACCGAAGGTGATGGCCAGGCCGAGACTCATGATGAGGAGGACCGAGGCGAGACTCACGCCGTTGAACACATAGCCCACGGCGTTGCGCAGGCGCAAGTAATCTTCGATGCTTTTCACCGCCTCGTCGATGGCGGTGAGCACGGTGGGGTCGGTCTCGGTTTTACGGAGCCCTTTGATGCGGCTGAGGGCCGATTCCGCGCGCGAGGCGCCAAAGGCGCGAATGGTCTCCAAACGCACGTTGGGATCGGGTGAGGCCAAGCGAAGTTTATCCATCGCTACCCGCAACACGGCTTGCACGTCCGTGTGGGTTTCTTGCGCAAGCGCTTTTTCAAGCATGGGAATGACTGCGGCATCGCGCAAATTGCCCAGTCGTCGCACCGTGGCTTTGCGGGTCGCGACGTCTGCTGCAAACAAATTGAGCCCGTCGAGGATGCGCCGCACCAGCGCAATATTGTCTTCTGCTAGCGGCACGGGCTCCATGTCGTCCGGCAACAGCGCCTCACCTGCACTGTCGAGCAGCGGCACGCCGTCGAGATCGACAAAGGTCCCCGTGTCCGTAAAGCGGTAGACGACGCCCTTCCAACTGTACAGGGCGCCTTCTTTCAGCGCGTCGAGCAGCGGCTGTACAGTAGGCTCACCGAGGTCTCGCAAGCCTTCTAAGGCAGCCCGTTGGGTGTCTGGCTGAAGCAGGCCCTGGGCATATGTTTTTAAGGTGTTGGCCCGGGCTTGGGTCGTGTGCAAGAGTGTACTGCCAACGAGACCCCCAAGCACGACGGCAATACACGTGAGTTTCAAAACGGCTTCCCCCTTACTTCTTTTCAGATAGATAGGCACGTTTGCCGTCGACCATGTCGTACGTGCCCTGGCCATCCCCACTCCAATCGCAGGCACGACCCGGATAGGTCAGCTCGCTCCAGGGCTCGGGTCGGACCCAGTCCTCGGTTTTCCACACGATGTCAAACTGGCCATCCTCGCGGATTTTGCCAATGTACACCGGCTTCCAGGTGTGATGATTTTTTTCGTCTACTTTATAGTTGCCCACCGGGCTGTTGATTTCTAGTCCTTCGAGAGCGGCCAACACTTTGTCGACATCGGTCGACCCGGCTTTTTCAACTGCCTTGGCCCACAGTTTAACATGGATATAGGCGTGCATCATCGGATCGTCGGTGACGCATTGTTTGGCCGGGATGCCCTTCTTTTCGCACCATGCCGTGTAGGCTTTGATCCACTTAAAATTTTGGGGATTTTTGAGGGACATGTAGTAGTTCCAAGAGGCCAAATGACCCGCCAGCGGCTTGACATCCAGCGTTTGCAGCTCGACTTCGGCAAAGCTAAAAGAAATTACCGGGCAGTTGTCGGCGGTGATCCCCAGATTGGCCAGCTCCTTGAAGAAAGGGACATTGCTATCGCCGTTGATGGTATTGATAACGGCCCCATCTCCACCGGCGCAGAAGCTTTTAATTTTGCCGACGATGGTCTGGTAATCTTGGTGGTGAAACGGGGTGTACTCTTCGCGGATGCCGTCTTCCGTCACCCCTTTGCTCTGCAGATAAAGCCGCAAGATCTTATTGGTCGTACGGGGGTAGACATAGTCCGTACCGATCAAGTAAAAGCGTTTCTTGCTGCCGCCATCCGGGCTCATCAAATAATCCACTGCCGGAGAGGCTTGTTGGTTGATGGTCGCACCGGTGTAGATGACGTTCTTCGAGCACTCTTCACCCTCGTACTGCACGGGGTAGAAGAGAAGGCCATTGTACTGCTCAAACACGGGCAACACCGACTTGCGACTCACGGAAGTCCAGCAGCCAAAGACCGTGGCGACTTTGTCTTGCAGCAGCAGCTTTTTCGCTTTTTCTGCAAAGAGATCCCAATTGGAAGCGGGATCTTCGATCACCGGCTCGACTTGTTTCCCTAGAACGCCACCCGCTGCATTGATTTCATCAATCGCCATCAAAATGACTTCTTTGAGCGGGCCTTCACTGATGGCCATGGTGCCACTCAACGAGTGCAAGACGCCGACTTTGATCGTGTCTTGGGCATTGACGGCTGTGATGAGTGACAGACTGACCAGCAAGCCGATCCCCCAAAACCCTATCCTTTTCTTCATCCGATCATCCCCCTTCATGGTGTGAGGTGTGCCGTGCGTACGGCAGTGCTAAGCGTCCGGCATGAAACCCAGGTCATCCTTTGGCGACGTGATGGGCATGTCAGATATAAAGGCAAAATTTGTGCCAAACGGATTTTTAGTTGAAATAATCGTCTATATGGCTAAGAATAAATGTCTTAGCGGGGTCAATAGACTTGTTACAAAAATGTTGGAAACGATTTATAATAACCAAAAATGTATGCATAGTTACATTTTTGGGAAATTGCTGAAAGGCGGAATGGGTTATGTCCTATGCGGTCAAAGAACTTTTTTATACTTTGCAAGGTGAAGGCATCCACACGGGGCGCCCGGCTGTCTTTTGCCGCTTTGCGGGTTGCAATCTGTGGACCGGGCGCGAGCGGGATCGGGCCACGGCGATTTGCCAATTCTGCGACACGGACTTTGTGGGTATGGATGGGCCGGGCGGCGGCCGGTTTGACACCGCGGCGCACTTGGCGAAGGCCATCGCCGCCCTGTGGCCCGAGTCGTGCGGATCGGACGCGCGGCCATTTGTGGTGTGTACCGGCGGCGAGCCACTGCTGCAACTCGATGTGGCGTTGGTGACGGCGTTGCATGAGCACGACTTTGAGATCGCCATCGAGACCAATGGCACGCAAGCGCCGCCGCCCGGCATCGATTGGCTCTGCGTCAGTCCGAAAGCCGGCGCGGCGTTGGTGTTGCGCGCCGGCCATGAACTCAAACTCATCTATCCGCAGCCCGGGGCCATGCCGGAACAGTTTGAGGGTTTAGATTTAGCGTTCCGGCACTTTCTCCTCCAACCTATGGACGGGCCGCAACGCGAGCGCAACACCCAGCTCGCCGTACAATATTGTCGCGAGCACCCGCGTTGGCGTCTCAGTTTGCAAACGCATAAATTGATTGGCTTTCCTTAGCGCAAGACGGCGCCGTCGGGGCTCACCCCGACTTTAGCACTCAGCGCCTCGCCCTGGGCGTCCGTCATCGGCACTTGCGGTGGCAAGAGACGCTCCCACACTGGGCGGTCGTGCAGGCGGCGAAGCAGGTATTTAATCGCCGGAATCAGGGGGTACGACGCAATATGCGCGCGAATCTGGGCGATCGAGGCCTGCTGCGTGTTGGCCTCAGGCCCCGTGGGGGCGTGCCAAACCCGGCTCGCCTCGGCCGACGTCAAGTTCACCGTCGCCGAGATGCAGCCGGCAAAGCCGTGTTTGCGGCCCTGCTGCAACACCGCTTCGCTGCTTGGAAAGACGGCAAAACCCGGACAGGCGTCGACAATCGCTTTGGCATTGTCCACCTCGCCGGAGCTGTCTTTGAGGCCCACGACCACGCCGGGGTAGGCTTGGATTAAACGCTGAATGACCGCGATGGAGAACGGGATGCCGGTGAGCTGAGGAAAGTTGTACAAATAGAGCCGCAGCCGCTCCTCCGCAACGGTGTCGATCAACTGGGCAAAGAAGGCAAAAATGCCGTCGTCGTCAACTGGCGTGTAATAGAAGGGCGGCAACACGAGTTGGCCGGCAAACCCACACTGCACCGCATGCCGCGTCAGGTCCACCGTGTCCGACAGGGCACAGCCCCCCGTGCCGACCATCAATTGCGCCATCGGCAGGCCGCTCGCGCCGACGGAATCCAGCAAGCGATGGCGCGTCGCCAGTCCAATCGAGTTCGCTTCACCGGTGGTGCCCAACACGTTAATGCCATCGCAGCCATGCGCGAGGAGCCAGCGGCTGTGATCGAGATAGGCGGCCGTGTCAATGGCGCCATCGGCAGTCAGTGGCGTCGCCGCCGCGGCAATGACCCCGCTGAGTGTGGAGGTGGTATCGCTCATCGTTTGATTCCTATGATCTTGTTTGTCGCTGCGTAGCGGTTCCGGATGTGAGAGGGATTATAGCGCAATTTGACGAAAGTGAAGGCATGCCCTTTTCGCCTGTCAAACCGGACGGTTTAGCCGTTGATCACCACACCGCCACCGCCACTTCCTTGCCCGTCTTCTCTTTTATTAAATTTTCGGGATCTTTCATATTCCAGTTGACAGTTTGTGGACCCAAACTCAGCGATACGCCGGCTTTCGCCAAACAAACTGTTCACTACTTTTCCGTGCTCGTGAAAGATCCCAAATTTTCTCATTAAAACTGACTCCTAGCACGGC
>Ga0214472_10000751_pt1 | contig 39064 bp, 57 predicted proteins | sample RVTome_6_FD_207662 | JGI IMG/M metagenome (GOLD analysis project Ga0214472, IMG submission 207662) | Soil microbial communities from uranium-contaminated site in the Upper Colorado River Basin, Wyoming, United States - RVT140D175 | ecosystem: Environmental > Terrestrial > Soil > Contaminated >...
TCCCCCCCCCCTAACTATTGCTTCAGCTGAAGGAGTAATCCCGGGGGATAATTATACAGGAGGTGTGGTAGATTCGAGGGCCTCCCCCATACCTATTCAGCCAGCCCCCGGCCCTCCCCTCCCCCCGGTCTACCCCTTTCTCAATCCCCCAGCAGCTCGACTAGCCGTGGTATGGTAGGCGCCTAACACGCGCGCGGTGCGGATGACGATTGCAAATGCCTAACAACCTTGCAGCGGGCTGGGCGGTCATCGGGTGGTTGAAGCGGGTGGGCTGGGGGGTCAGGGAGGTATGGGGTAGCCGGGCGGATAGGGTGGAATTGCCACCCGGTCGGATTTCCGGTCGGGGTAGGTATGTGCGGCCTGGTGGGTATGAGCTATGGTATGTGGGAGGTATGCGGAGGTCCGGGTGGCTGGAAGGAATTCCCACCGGGGGGTTTATATTATTCCGCAATGGAGCATAATCCCGTACGTGTAAGCTTAAAATGTTAGTTGATCCTTATTTTTTTTTTTTTTCTTACAAGAGATAGGGAGGACTAACTATTAGGGGGGGGTGGGAATACGGCCCCCGAATAGAATAAATGGGGCGGTGAGAATCTCACTCAGCCACACGGGGCAATTCATAGGGCACACATGGGCCGATTGCGCCACATACTCACCCATAGGGGAATTCATACAAAACACATAGCCGCCCGGCGAATCGAACAATTTTCGGGGTTTAGGCCGTTTACCCTTTCGCCGGACTGGGCCGGAGTTGGGTATTTCGGGGTATGCAGAGAAAAAAAACGCATGGGGTGAGAAATAATTGTTGACATTGGGTTGCAGGTCGAATAAATTAGTAGGCATAGGATAGAGGATAGAGGATAGAGGATAGAGGATAGATTAATTCAACCGGGAGATTGAAAAATGGCAAACATAACACATTGCATTAAACTCGGCAATATAGTATGCGAGATAGTCGCACCAACTAGCGAGGGTTATCATTGTCGAGCTTTCAACCAGGACATTCGGGTAATCATGCGGGATAGCCGGAATGCAACGGTTGTTGAGCGCAACCCGGCTAACGGTCGTATGAGATCATGTCAGGTGAAATTATGAGATTGGCAATCGCTATTGCAAACATTTCCCTATTCTATCTCATAGTAGGGATTATCGAGGCACTGCCATACTAAACAATCAAATAGGAGAGAGGGATGCGAATATATTTATTAACACAAGCAGAGAACCACAATTTTGATACTTTCAATTCTGCCGTAGTTGTGGCGGATTCATGCGAGGATGCTAGAGCGGTTTTAGTGGAGGACCGACGTTTCACGCACGGTACGTGGTGCGAGATAGGAAAAGAGTCTTGCTATGAGATAGGCATAGCGAATGAGGGGGAAATCCGGGGCATTGTGTGTGCCTCATATAGGGCTGGATAGGGCCGGATAACTCCAATCGAAACAGGCGCCAATTTGCCGTGCGCCTGTCCGGGATAGATTAGCCACTACCCGCCGACGAGATAGGCTACCGAGCGGAACAATCCGCAAACAATCAAATGGGAGGCAAAACCATGGCAGCTAACAACAGAGCAATCCAATCAACCATTTCCATCGAAAACGGAACATTAACCATTTCGACCGACGCCGGGAACATTCTAGTAACAATCGCAGAGCTCGACAAAACAATCCGGGAGCACGCAATATTGCACGGCCTCAAACAAAAGATAGTCGATGCAGCGGCAATGCCGAACGGCGCGACTATTGCCGAGAAATTCGCCGCCATGAAGGAAGTAGCAGACCGCCTGACCTCCGACGATCCGAGCTGGAATAAAGGCAATAGCGGGGGCAGCGGAGTGTCGGGCGGATTGCTATTCCGTGCATTGATTCGCCTCTACCCAACCAAAACTCCGGACGCAATCCGTGCCTACCTCGACAAACTCGACAAGGCAAAGCAGGCCGCACTTCGCGGCACCTCGGCCATTGCCGCCATGATTGAAACTATCAAATCAGAGGCAATTAAAACCGCCGGGATTGATACGGAGGGGTTGTTGGAAGGATTAGACGAGATTTGATAGTCCCCCGGCATTACTAACCAATAACCCCCACGGATTTCGATTCGCGGGGGTTATCTTTTGCCTACTCAACCCCATTGTTCCAATCGGCCCAATTTGCAACAAAACCGACCCGCCATTCAATTTCCACCGCCCCGCCCATACAATCCCATTACTAACGCCGAACGTTGCGCCATAGGCCGATTTTAGCGTTTTCCCGTTCCCGCCGATATTCGCCCTCGGTTTCCATCTCCAATCCTCTAGTCCCCATTTCCCCGAACCGGCCCGAATTCAATCAAAACCACCCCGCCACGCGATTTCCTACCCACACCCTATACAATCCCATACCCAACACCAAAAACGTCGTCACGGGGGCAAATTAGCGTAATCCCATAAACCGCCAACCGATCCGGGTATAATCCAACCAGCCACAAAAGAAATTTATTCCATGACTGGCGCCTATCCTATATCATACCACCATTACCAATCATATGTTATCAATTCAATTCAACAAAGGGGGCGGGTATGGAAGATCGAATAGAGCAGGTTCAACGGGCGATAGATAGTCTCCGGGATGAGACGCTAGTCGAATTAGTAGATTGCGCATTCTGCGAACAATTGAAAATGGGCAAAGGTCTTTGCCCTTCCGCGCAAGAGCACCTGCGCAAGTTAACCAAGCTGGAGGAATGGGATAAAGAACTGCGAGCGGGAATCGTTCCGGCGGAGATTGGTAATATATTGAACCTTTAACCGGAGATGTATAAGCCATGTGCGAGCGAACTAGACAGCGGGAAATTGAAAAATCGAAAGAGGAGTTTCTAGCCCGACTGGCCTTAGAACAGGCCGATGCGGAACGCCGGTTGGCAATGCTGGCCGCCCTCACACCCGGAGCGAGCTTGCGGCAAGTGGTTAACCGGGTGCTGTTAGCAGAGACCGGTCGGCCGATTCGACGGTATAAGGTTTGATCAAATAGCGTATAAGCCCCTGTTCGGGGTTTTAAATGACAATGAATTAGAGCAAATAGGAGACAATTAAAATGCAAGAGATTCGATTGAATGGCTGGGTCGCTGAAGATGAAGATAGGGGCGCAAACCAATATTTTTATTTCGATAAACCCAAAACAGACCAGTTCCATGTGTGGTTTAGTGGTGGTTATTATTTCCGAGTACCGCTCCGCCTTGACCTCGGCCTGGACCCGAGGCAATCCCTCCGACGGGTAATCGACAACAAGGTGCAAGAGCCGCGACCAGAATTGAAGGTCGACGATCTGGTGCTGGTTCAACAACAGCCATCGGATACTTGGCAGAAGCGGCATTTCGCCGGATGGGGGGAAGATGGAACTTGCAAAACCTATAAAAACGGCCGAACATCCTTTACAGCTGCTAATATTGGTGATACGGTATCTTGGTCCTTCTACAAACTCCCGGAGGCTGCCGCCAATGAATGAAAAGCCGAAAGACAAGTCTTATGAAGCGATAATAGAGTACGGAGGGTATGCGCTGTGTCCAGAGTGTAAATCCCCTATGCTCTATAGCTTTAACCATATCTGTTGCTGTAAACCCGGTTGCGCGTTACGCGGAGTACGCTTTAAGAGGCCGGCCATCGCGCTGCATCGGCTAGCCGACCCTCAGGAGGAAGTTTAATGAAGCCGTCCAAGATTCACCAACAATGCCAGCAGCTCTGGCTCTTAGCCTTCCACGCCCCGCAGACCCTTCGCTTTTCCTCCCGAAAGGAAACCGAGCGGGCGAAGTTCACGCTGTATGACGCGGTGCGAACTGCCCGCAGGTCAGGAATCGGTACTCCAGAGCTGCTCAACGCCGTGGCGAATTGTGAAATCTGCCTAGCTCCTGACAAGCTCTCCTTAACCCTGCAAAACAAATCCGAGAACGCTTTCTTTGGGAATATGCTGAAGCAGCTGGAGGAGAAAGGCTGCAAGGAGGGGGAGGAGGCGGGCAGCCTTGGCGAGCCGTTCCCAGATATGACCGAGAGCTTGAGGAAGTTGAAAGAGGAGCTGGAAGGCGGGAAGGGAGCAGCGCCCAGCAACCCATACTATAAAAGGGAGGAGCTTTAAAGATGGAAACAACAAAAGTGAAAGATTTTCATGTAATTAGACGCAACCACGGTCATTGGGACATTATTGCAGACAAGGGCAGAGCCTTTCGTATTCGTGGGGGTCCAGGAAGGTACTTGGCTATGGATGAAAGAGCAAAGCCTTATCCAGTGACCCCATTCAAAACAATTGGCACTTGTATGCAATATATCTGTGACGAAATGATGTTTGAGATTATTGTCGTTAATGGTCAAGAGCCTACAACCATAGAATCCTGGAATATTTAGAACCAGGGAGGAGCTTTAACCATGATTGAACAATTCCAAGGAGCTAATCGTTGGCTTAGTAACTTCGCTCCGGTTCAAATAAGAACCGGAAATCGGACATACCCGAGCGTCGAACATGCTTATATGGCGGCAAAAAGCAACGACGAGAGGCGGAGAGAGACCTGCGCAACTGGAAACCTCGCTCCTGGGCAGATAAAAAGGCTCAGCAGGGGTGTGGTGCTGCGACCTGATTGGGAATCCTACAAACTAGAAGCAATGGGAGAAGCTCTTAGGATTAAGTTTAACCAAGAGCCTTACAAAAGCTTATTAATCAACACCGGGGAACTTCATATCCAAGAAGGAAACTATTGGAATGATAGATTCTGGGGGGTGTGCCTTAAGACGGGGCTGGGCGAGAACCACCTTGGGAAGCTGATAATGGAAATTAGAAAAGAGATTAAGGGGGGAGCTTACGGCGATGCCCAGCGATAAACTCAAACCACCTGACAACTTTCCGGAATATTTCCAGCTTCCATTCGCGCGCGGTCTTGGGAAATGGTGGCTACTATCTTCCGAGGACAAGCAGCCTTGTCTAGCCCTGGCCAGGAAGTACCGCGCGTTTCTCAAATCCATCCCGCTGTACCCCTTGCATCCGCTCAACCGCGCAATGGCTGATAAGCAATACCGGACGAAAGTTGAGCAGCAGAGAAATGGGGAATGGTCTTTGTTTATCATTGTCAATAGCAAAATTGATTGGGACGGAATAATGGAAGAAATAGAAAATAAATAAAACATCCAACAACCGGGCCGAATTTTTTCCATTGCAAAGCTGAACGGGAATTGTTAATTTGTTTGTTAATGATTGACCGGGGGACTTTCCCCAAGCTACCAACGCAACACAACAACTTCAAGGGAGAATCAAAATGATCGCACCAGTTAAAGAATTAGTCCAGATGGAAGATGGCCGGGAAGTAGAATTCGTCGGCGCGAAAAAGAAAATGGGGAAGGAAGTCTTGTCCGTTGACGGGCAGGTGCAAGTTCGCTTCGATTTCCGCAACGGCGCAACCCGCACCTTCATCGCGCCCGACTCCCTGATCAACGTCCTTGCCGCGCACGGCGCAGAGCAGAAAATCGGCGACGCCACAGCCGGGGTTGGTGAGATCGACGACTGCGTTCTGGCCGTTGAGGATATGATCAAGCGCTTGGAAGCCGGCGAATGGTCGGTCAAGCGGGAATCCAGCGGAATGGCTGGCACCTCTATCCTCATCCGCGCCCTGGTCGAATACTCCGGCAAGGACGTTGAGGCCATCAAAGGATATCTGGCCGACAAAACCCAGGCGCAGAAACTCGCCCTCCGAAGCAACCCAGCGGTTAAGGTTATTGTGGACAGGCTTGAAGCGGAGAAAGCCGCTAACAAGAAAGGTCCGCAGATCGACACCGACGCACTGCTCGGAGAGCTCAGCAACTAATCTCCCCGTCCCCACACAGCAACCCCAGGCAACTTGCCTGGCTCCCGGCCCCCACGCAGTAGGATTTGCCTCCCAGACTGCGTGGGGGTTTTTTGTTTGCATCGCAGATAGCGCAGTTATTTTATAGGCTGGTCGGATTATGGTTGAATTATTTTCCCCGTGGATTAATATATAATAATTCAACGGGAAAATCAATTTCCGAATAATAACAACCAGTTAAATGGGAGGCACCCATGGTCAGTCACCGCGAATTACTCCACAGCTTCACTCAGCCCCTCTCCGACCTTCCCCTTATCGACTTGCCGACAGAAGGGGAACCATCCGACGACGACTTCGCAGAGTTAGATGCGATGATCGCCAAAGCGCAGTACGAATCCCCCCAGGCCAAGAACAAGGCCAAGTTGCAGAAGTTTCAAGAGAGGTTAGCGGAGGAAGGCTGCCGGGCGCAGAGCTTTCGACTGAAGGCGGGGGTTGTGGTATGGCTGCATATCGAGTGCAAATGCGGCAACAAGCTGCCCTTGTTGTTCCAACGGAATATGGAGAAGTGGCAATTTGGCAGCTCCATTCATTGGAAAACGGTGGAGGAGTTTGATAAAGGGCTGGAGGACGGGCGAATCAGCAATGCAATTATCAGACGCGAAGTTTGCTTCTGCGAACGCTGCACCCCGATGGTCGGGGAAGTTGGAGAGTTTAAAGAAATAGTTAAAGGAGAACAAGAAAGATGAATATTGAAGTGGAAGAAGGCTACGAGCTGCTGGCGGAGGTGTTGACGGAAGCACTGAACCAAGCTCAACACGGAAAAGGGAAGCAATGCCACGGGAACGGAAGGCCCTTTCTGGAGCAACCGATTATGGTTGGCGCAAGGGAAGTTGGCGCAGGGGGCTTGGCCTTTCAATCCAGGAAAAAGATCTTGGAGGCGACCAACTGCAAGGATGGCGGGAGGGCGATAGAGGACCTGCTAGGGGCGATAAACTATTGCGCTGCGCAGATTATCCTGCGGAGGGAGGGGAGGCAAACGAGGAAAGAAGTCGGGCCGATTGCTCAGGAAGCGCAAAAAGTAGAAGGAAGAACCTGCAAAACCTGTGGCTATCTCTACTTCTCCATAGAGAGCTGTCCGCTTTGCGCTTTCGACACTATCTCTTTTAATAGAGGAGAAGCAGCTGAAAAGAAGGAGCCGACCGATGGCTAGACCAAGGAAAGCAATTCGCCCGGTGGAGAAGAGCATCTCCCTGCCGGAGGATATCGTAACCAGGATCGACTTGTTGCTGTTTTCGGAGCTGGAAGGGAGGGTCCCGCACGGCGCCTGGAGCCGGTATGTATCGGGGCTGATTCGGCAGGACTTAGAAGGAGGCAAGCATAATGAGCAAGAACGGTAGAGCAATGGACAGAGCGCAGGCCCGATGGGATGCAATGGCGCCGGAGGACGGGCCTTTAGCAGATCTGGAGAATTGGGAAGAGGGGGCGAAAGCGGAAGTAGAAACCAAATTCTCCAGCCTCAATCCCGAACAATCCGCTGCCGTCGGCCTTATGCTGGATTTTCTCGCAGATCCTTCTGGCAACTACTTCCTCCTTTCCGGCTCAGCCGGCACTGGCAAGACTTATTGCCTACAGGCGTTTGTGGAAAATACTAGCAAGAAGATAGTCTTCACCGCGCCGACCAACAAGGCAACTAAGGTCCTCCGCGAAACCCTAACCACCGAAGACTATTCCCCAATCTGCCGGACCATCTATTCCCTCCTGGGCCTCAAGCTCGAACCATCCGGGAAGGTTAAGAAACTCGTCGCACCAGAGAATCCAATCGACCTCAAAGACCACCGTATCATCGTAATAGACGAAGTAAGTATGGTCAACAAGCTCCTCTGGCGGGAGATCCAATCAGCCGTTGAGCAGTTTCAACTAAAAATAATCCTTATGGGGGATAGTAATCAGCTCCCGCCGGTCAACGAAAAGGCTTCTATGGTCTGGGGGCAAGCAGACATTTCTGCTGAGCTGCAACAAGTAATGCGATTCGATAACCAGATCCTCGCCCTCGCCAATCGGATCAAATCCCAAGTCAACCATCCTGCCCCATCTATCTCCTTCCCCAATGATAATGATGAAATCGAAGGAGTGTGGCTGTTGGAAGCTCCGGCCTTCCGCGCAGAAATCATCCAGCAAGCCCGGCTCGGTAACTTCTCCCGCTCAGAGGGGCAAGTCAAAGCCATCGCCTGGAGGAATGTTACTGTAGATAGCCTCAACGACCTTATCCGCGCGCAGCTCTTCGACAACGCCGCCTCCGAGCGTTGGTTACCGGGCGACCGGGTGCTGCTAACCTCCCCAGCCAACGACGTTCTGCGAGAGGGGAAGGTTACAATTGGCCATACGGATGATGAAGGAGAAATCGAGCGCATAACCATCGCCAGCCATCCCATCTATCCCAACTTCAAGTGTTACAACATATCCCTGATAACCGACGAAAACAAGCGGATAAGTCTATGGGTCTTGCATCCCGATTCCACAATCGACGAGCAGATCCATTCCCACAACCTCGCCAATGAAGCGAAGCTAGCCCCCCGGCGCTGGCGGGATTTCTGGCAATTCAAGGACGCCTTTCATTCCATCAAGCATGCCTATGCAATAACCGCGCACCGGGCACAGGGTAGCACCTATGACACCGCCTTTGTAGTCTGGAATGATATATTGCTGAATCGGAATAGGGGGGAGGCTTATCGGTGCCTTTATGTCGCCTGCACTAGGCCGAAGAAGCGGCTTTATCTGGGGAGGGTATAACAGCTATGGAATGTTCTTGTAATGCTGGCTGCGACTACGACAATGATGAACTATTAGGTTACAGTGAAAGAGTGCTTAAAGCAGCAAAAAATCATATATGCTGTGAGTGCGGGAAAGCTATCCTAAAGGGCCAGGAATTTATCTTTTGTTCAATCCTTATGGTAGAGGATATTAAAAACTATAAAATGTGCCCTACTTGTCACGCCATTACTCAAGCATTTTTTCAAGATGGTTTTATGTTTACTCATGTCTTAAACAGCCTTGAAGATTACCTATATGAAAACTGGAAAGAGGACTTGCCGAGTAATTGCATATCCAAGCTTCCTTCGTCAGCTCAGGCTGTTGTTTGCGGTATATTACAAAAGTTTCAAGAAGCCTAAAAATAATTCTTCCTTGGCTGGGCGGAATCGGGTATGATACATAAACAATCAAATAGGAGACCAAATAAATGGAACCGACAGCAGACATCAAAGAACAACTAGCAACCTGGAGGGCAAAGGCAGCCGCCGGAACCCTCTCCATGCCGGAAATGCGAGAAGCAATCGCTTACCTCCGAACCTTGCGGACTTCCGCGACAACGAAGGCGAAGGCAAAAGGGACCAGCAAAAAGGTTATTAATTCGGAAGACCTGCTCGGGGAGATTGCTGGGCTTTAAGGAAAGTTTGATGAGAGTGGTGTAATGGTAGCGTTGCAGGTCAGTACCGAAAGGTATACCGGAGAGGCGATGCCGGGGGCGCAGGTTCGAATCCTGCCTCTCATCACTTTAAGAAATATTCAATGGGGCGTTCCCATTGAGTTAGCCAGTCAGAGGAATTTACGTTTTATATTAATACCGGGAAGTACTAATAAAAATGGAAATAGTAACAACCTCTGGCTGGCGTTTTATTTAACCTGCAACCAACAATACAAAAGGGAGGCAAAAAGGTGGAAAGTAAATGGGTTTATATAACTAAAGATGGGAAGTTCTTCGATTCCCATGAAGAAGCCGTCGAACACGAAGAGGTCTTAGATTTTATAGAGTTTGCAGAGGATTTAGGGATTTCCTGCGCTCATAAAGACCTCACTACCCTTTCAAAGGCTTTAAAAAGACGGTATTCCATGTATGAAAAGGAAGGCTATACCCCCAAAGCTAAAGAGGAGGCCTCCGATGAATCAGCAGAATAAAGAAGCCCGCGCGGAGTTAGGCATCCTTCCCTATTTCCCGCCGGTAATAAGCTCCTCCATGCTCGCCGATTTCCGCGCCTGTCCTTGGAAAGCCTACCTCACCTACATCGAGCATTGGAAGCCGAACTTCGAATCCGTTCATCTGGTGGCAGGGGGAGCTTTCGCAAAGGGAATTGAAATGGCCCGAAGAGCTTTCTACGAACAAGGTCTGAACCAGCCGGACGCCGAAGCAATCGGCCTTCAGGCCCTTATAACCTCCTATGGGGACTTCGAGTGCCCGGATGACTCCGCCAAGACTCTTGAACGGATGTGCGGGGCGTTGGAATTCTACCTCTCCGCTTATCCGCTTGGTCAAGACGGCGCGGAGCCGGTCTCCTTGCCTTCCGGTCGCAGGGGGATTGAATTCTCCTTCGCGGAGCCCCTTGACCGCCAGCACCCAACCTCCGGCGATCCTCTGCTATTCTCCGGCCGCGCGGATATGGTGGCAGAATTTGCCGGAGCCGTATTCAACTTCGACGAGAAGACCACAACCCAGCTCGGGCAGAAGTGGGGCGCGCAGTGGGATTTGCGGAGCCAGTTCACCTCGTATTGCTGGGCTGGGCGGCGGATCGGAGTTCCAATGCAGGGAACCATCGTCCGCGGTATCAGCATACTCAAGTCCAAGTACGACACTCAGCAAGCCATAACCTATCGCTCAGGGTGGGAGCTGGACCGTTGGGAGGAAATGCTATACCGGGACATCGACCGGATGCTTGGTATGTATGCTCAGCAGATCTACGAACCCCGGAAGGCGCTGGATGGCGCCTGTGTCCGCTCTGGCAACCCCTGGGATAGGAACTTCGAACCCGCGTGCAATGACTACGGGGGCTGCCCCTTTCGCGGGGTTTGCAAGTCCAAGAATCCTTACGAAGTCCTGCAAGCAGACTTCCAGCGCAGGGTCTGGGACCCGATGCAGCACCGCGAAGTATCCGTGGAAGAGTGGGAGGCGAGCTGGAAATGAAAGAGTCGATCGAAAGGGAGAAAAAGTGGCGGTGGAAAATGGAGTATTGTAAGAAACAGCACATACCACCTGCCCATAGTTGGGCTTGGGATGAGGCTGAAAAAGCATACAATCTCCGCGAAGCGGTAAAGAAAACTGAAACTAAATGAAACGCCTCTATATTATAAACGGGAAATACCTGGGTCAATCCCCTGTCCCCCCGCATCTTAGCTGGAAATTCAACCTGCTTTGGTATTGCGATAGCTGCGGGAAAGTATATGCCAGGCTGCCAGTCACCGACACCTCGGATGGCCCGCGAGCCTGGCAAGCCTTGGTCGGGGTTTGTGGGAAGTGTCAGCCTCGGCCGGTCCTGCAGCACCGCTGCCCAGGGTCGATTTGGGATACAAGCTTCTCGGGGGAGCATCAGAGCTTTCCCAAAGAGGTCTTGCAATATGAACTGTTGTTATTGATTGACGATATTGAAAAGGAGATGGAAAATGCTACGACAACTGTTTGATTTTGATTACCTGGCTCCCCCAGCTTGGCGCTTTGCAGTAGGAGCTAAAAAGCAATATGGGAATAACTATCAGTTGAATTCAAAAATGTATTTCCGTGATGAGAAGGGGGCGGTTCGCTTAAGACGACCAAACCCGCTCAAAGGGAAGGCAGCAATTAAAGCCGCGAAACGTGCAACCCATACAAAAGGGTTCTATCGGAAACAAAGGGAGGCAATAGCTAATGACTAATACAACAGCAGATAACAATGCCCCCAACTCTTCCGCACTTCCAGGAGTTAACATCCTCCTAATGGGGCCAACCGGAACGGGCAAGACCCACTCAATCGGCACCCTAGTCGATGCTGGTATCGAAGTATTTTACTTCGCTTTCGAGGCGGGCACGGAGTCCCTCCTTGGCTACTGGGCGGACCGGGGACTTCCAATCCCCCCAAACCTCCACATCATAACCGTTAAGTCTGCTTCCTCAACCTGGGCGGATATGGCAGACTCCGTAGGCTATGTCAACAAGCTTGCCTATGAGAGCTTAAAAAAGATGTCAGACCCGAACCGCAGTAAGTACAACCAGTTCGAGAATTTCCTCCGCACCTTCAACAACGTAACGGATGATGCTGGCAAGACTTACGGCTGCATCGACACATTCGGCACCGACAAGGCGGTCGTCATAGACGGCTTAACCGGCCTCTCCAACGCGGCGATGAAGGCTGTGGTCGGTGGCAAGGCGGACCGCGATCAAAAAGATTGGGGACTTGCGCAGAATCTGCTAGAAAATTTCCTCCGCAAGATCTGCGACGATTGCCTTTGCCACTTCGTATTACTCTCCCACGTCGAACGGGAGGTTGATGAAGTCCTGGGCGGGGTTAAGTTAATGGTCAGCACGCTTGGCAAGAAGCTCCCGCCGAAGCTCGCACCGATGTTCTCAGATGCTATCCTAACCGTGCGGAATGTGGATAAGTGGTATTGGGATACGGCAAGTGCGCTGGCGGATGTGAAGACAAGGAATTTGCCGATCAGCAATAAGAATAATCCAGACTTCCGGGCGATCCTGGATAAATGGGAGAAGAGGGGAGGAAGGCGATAATGGCTGAGATACTTGTAACAATCAATTGCGGTACAGATAAATGTATGAATTGCGGTTACTTGATATGCGAAGGTCAAAAAGAATATTGCACTATATTTGATGAATACCCTGAAACCACAATCTCCGGCACCTACCGCCTGGAAGCCTGTAAAAAAGCAGAGATAAAAGAACTACGATAGCAGGAAGTAGGAAGCAGTAACAACCGGGCATAAGCCCAAACCAACAACAATCTATAAGGAGCTTCACCATGTTTGATGCGGATCAATTCTTAAACCAAACAGTCAACAACGCCAACGATACCAAGCTCATCAACCCGCCCGACAATATGTCTGGGGACGGCTACCTCATCCTCGCTAACAAAGTGGATTGCCGGACTTGGCAGAAGAAAGACGATCCATCTGTCTCCGGCCTTGCCCTCGATATTCAGTGGGAAATCCAAGACGAATCGGTCAAAACCTTCTGCGGCAGGGATAAGATCACCTGCAAACAGGGAATCATGCTGGACCTCACCGATTCCGGGGAATTGGATATGGGGAAGGGTAGGAATATTGGCCTCGGGAAGTTACGGGAGGCTCTGGGGCTTAACACTCCTGGAGAGCCGTTCTCCTTCTCCATGATCACCGGACGGCTGGCGAAGGGATTCGTGCAGCACAGGGTAGTTGGAGAAGATGTTTATGCGGAGATTAAGAAGGTACTGAAAGCATAATCCGCCGGGATTAATATATAGTAATCCGCCGGAAATTGGGTATTCGAATTTGCCCGTTTCCGGCGTTTTTCGTCCCATGCATATGATCCTACCGGGTACATACCAATCGTTGCGTGGCGACGGCAAAACCTCATATAGAAATTGAAATCGAGGTGTTAATTATGGATGTTTCCGAATTTGACGAACAAGAGCGAATGATCATTCAGCAAATTAAGTTTCTACAAAGGCAGTATAAAGAAGCTGTTAAACCATATTATGAAAAGCTAACTCAATTAAGGAACTTGAGGCCAACTCCGCCTATAATAATATGGCTAGATGAAATAGCCAGAGATAAAAAGATAAAAGATCTTTTGATAAAAAAACTATAAATAAGAGGCACCAAATTGAACACAATCCCAATTTCCTCAATCCTAATCTCCCAGAACCGCCAGCGCCAGGACTTCTCCCCCGAGTCCCTTATGGAGCTAACAACCTCCATTGCGGAGATCGGCCTCTTGCACGCTCCGGTCGTCCGACAAACCTCTGACGGCCTGGTCCTGGTTTCCGGCGAGCGCCGCTTGCGCGCAATCGAAGACCTATTCATGCTTGGCCATTCCCTGTTCTATAACAATAAGGTAATTGAATCCGGTTCGGTTCCATACGTAACTCTGGGTGAGCTATCCTTCCTGGAGGCGGAGGAAGCAGAGCTGGATGAGAACCTGAAGCGGAGAGACTTGACTTGGCAGGAGTTGGCAGCGGCGCATGGGAGGTTGCATAAGCTGCGGCAGAAGCAGGCTGAGCAAAAGTTATTCCTGCTGGAGGACGAAGAATCTCCTTGGACCGTAGCCGACACCGCCAAAGAGCTCTCCGGCCGTTCCGACGGTGCCTATCAAGACAAAGTCCGCCGGGAGCTGATCGTAGCCAAGCACCTCGGCAACCCCGAAATCCAAAAAGCTAAGACCGTCGACGAAGCCTTCAAGCTGCTCAAGCAGCAGGAAAACCGAGCGAGGAACATTGCCCTGGCAGAAGAAACCGGGAAGACCTTCTCCTCCGCCATCCACGATGTATTCAACATTGACTGCTTGGAGTGGATGCGCGCGTATGCGGATGGTATAGTGGATCATCCAGGCTCGGGCATCGACGTCATCTGCACTGATCCTCCCTATGGTATGGGAGCGAATTCTTTCGGGGACGGCGCGGGGAGGCTTACCGGTATCCAGCATCATTATGACGACTCCCGCGAAGCCTGGTTTTATTTAATGGAAACCTGGTGCCCGTTGTCCTATCAGGTTTGCAAGCCCCAAGCCCATGCCTATGTGTTCTGCGATATCATGAATTTCGCCGATCTTAAACTTATGATGCAACAGGCTGGATGGTATGTTTTCCGCACCCCCTTTATCAGCGTCAAATCCAACTCCGGCCGCGTCCCCTTGCCCGACCAAGGCCCCCGCCGGCAATACGAGACCCTGCTCTACGCAATCAAAGGGAAGAAGCCGGTAACCCATATTTATCCTGATGTTATCACAACTCCAGCAGATGAGCAGCTGTCGCACGGTGCGCAGAAGCCGGTAGCCCTGTTCAAGAACCTTCTGCAGCGATCCGTTCGCCCAGGCGACACCGTGCTGGATTGCTTCGCCGGAACCGGCCCAATCATCCCTGCCGCGCGCCATTTCCAATGCAAAGCAATTGTACTGGAGAAGGAGAAGGAATATTATGCAATCTGTTGTGAGAGGTTGAAAGCCTTGGAGGAGGGGGAATAATGCCAGTATTTGAAGACATTGAAATCACTGTTTCAGCTTCCATAGATTTCGAAGTCTTCTGTGGTACTTGTGGCGCGGGTCTGTGCAATCAATCTGACACCAGACGTTCCAGAAATAGGGCTTATGCTCAGGTGGCTGTGAACGTCTGTGAGAATTGCCTTGAAACCGCTAGACAGGAAATCCGAGAAGACCTTGAGAATCAAATAGAAGCGTTGCAAGAAGAGGTCAGAGAACTGAGGGAGGAACTTAATAATGTCTAAGCAGCCTCGACCAATCGGCCCGCTTCCTTCCCGCATCATGTTGGTAGATGAATGCTTCCGCAAAGCCGACCTCGAATCCGGCGAGCCCTTTTCCGGGTACCTCGGCGGGGAACTGGGTAAGCTCCTCTCCGAGGTCGGAATCCAGCTAAACAACTGCTACTCAACCTGGGCGGTGCGGCAATATTCCCCGGACGGGGGGCACTCGTTCTTCGCGCAGAAAAAGAAAGACATTACCCCGCTGCATTCTCCACTCCACGACAAGCCCGCGCTCAATTTCGTCCACGCGGCGCAGGAAATCCTGGCACGAGAAATCGAATCCTGCCAGCCCAATATGATAATAGCCTTTGGCAACACTGCTATGCTGCTGCTAACTGGAAAGTGGGGTATTACCAATTGGCGCGGCTCAACCCTCCCCTGCATCCTGCCGGGACTCTCCTACCAGCCCAAGGTCGTTCCTGTCTATCCTATTGGCCGCATTATGGCGAAGTGGGAATGGAGGCCAATCGCGCAGCAGGATTTGCGGAGAGCGGTTAAGGGAAGTTGGAATAGGGAGATTATCCGCCCGGATTACAATTTCATAATCCGCCCGGATTTCGGCACCGCTCTTGCAACTCTGGAAACCCTTCTCCGATCCGCCGACCGCGGCCCCTTGAAGCTCGCGGTAGACATCGAAACCCGGTCCTATCAGATAGCCTGTATGCAGATAGCCTGGTCAACCCTCGATGCAATCTGCTTGCCGCTTATGTGCGTCGAACGGACGGAGGGGTATTGGACCTTGGACGAGGAAACCGTCCTTATGTATAAGCTCTACAAGCTCCTAACCCACCGCAATGTGGCAGTAGTCGGTCAAAATTTCCACTACGACGCGCAGTACTTCGAGCGATATCTGTTATTCCTGCCAGCCCTCACGTGGGATACGATGGTTTCTCAGCATTCGATGTTCTCCACTATGGAAAAGGGGCTGGATTTCCTCTCTTCTATGTACTGTAACTCCCACGTCTATTGGAAGTCGGAAGGGAAGGAATGGACCGCGGAGATGGATGAAGAGCAGCTTTGGGAATACGGCTGCAAAGATGCGGTTATTACTTGGGAGGTTGATGAGGAGCAGCAGAAGGCGGTGGATAAGATGGGACTGCGGGATGTCGCGGATTTCCAAAGCAAGCTGTTCTGGCCTGTGCTGGAGACAATGATTCGAGGTATCCGCATTGACCGAGCAGAGCGGGATCGCTTCGCAATGCGGTTGTTTGAAGAGATCGCCACCCGCGAGAAATGGATATTCGACCTCCTTGGCTACGCGGTAAATATCCGCTCTCCGCAGCAAATGCAAACCCTCTTCTACGAAGATCTGAAGCAAAAGCCAATTCATAAGCGGGTGACCAGAGCGGTGACAACCGATGATGAAGCACTTCGTAAGATAGCCGAACGGGAGCCGTTGCTCCGACCTCTGTGCAATAAGATATCGGAGATGCGCAGCCTCGGTGTCTTCCTCTCAACCTTCGTCCGGTCAGGGCTGGACATAGACGGAAAGACCAGATGCATGTTCAAGATCGCCGGGACAGAGACCTATCGCTTCGCCAGCTCCAAGAACGCCTTCGGCTCCGGGATGAATTTGCAGAATATTCCGAAAGGGGGAGAGGAGGACGATGGACTGGTCTTGCCGAACATCCGTACCCTATTTATCCCCGATTCCGGCTTCGAGTACTTCGACATTGACCTGGATTCCGCAGACCTTCGGGTTGTCTGCTACGAAGCGGGAGTTCCAGAAATGAAGGCAATGATTAACGAGGGGAAGAAGGTGTATGTAGAGGTCATGAAAGAATACTACAACGACCCGACTTTGACCAAGCACTCTCCGCAATATGGGACTTTTAAATCCTTCTGCCATGGAACCAACTACCTGGGAACCTCCGCAGGATTAGCCGACCGTCTTGGCCTCTCCCGGCATATTGTAGACGAGCTGCAAAAGTGGTACTTCGGGAAGTTCCCGGAGATTAAAGCCTGGCACGAGAAGATCAAGAACCAGGTCCTAACTCGACGAATGGTTAGTAATGTCTTCGGCTATCGCTACTACATATTCGGGAAAATCGAAGGCACGATAATGAATCAGGTTATTGCGTGGATTCCCCAATCAACCGTTGGCTGCCTTATAAATCGCATCTATATGAACATCTACGAAAACTTGAAAGAAGTGCAAATCCAACTACAGGTCCACGATTCTTTGGCCGGACAGTACCCAATTGCCAAGGCTGAGTGGTGCAGGAAGAGGATAATCGAAGAGGCGCAGATCGTGCTGCCTTATTCCGACCCTATGACTATCCCGGTCGGTATTAAATATTCAACTAAGAGTTGGGGGGAGTGTGGATGAAGCCCAGAGTAAGATTTTGTTGGGAATGCGGAAAGAAGTTATATGGTAATCACTTCAAAGAAATAGAGGTTGATGGTTACAAGAAAATTGTTCACAAAACTTGTACTGATCCTGATGCTGAGTGCCACGATAAATTCGATGATATTATTGACAATTTTGATTGTATACCAAAGGAGGAATCGCGCTAATGCAAACCTACATCGTCAGATCAAAAAAGCAAATGATAGCAACAATCCAGCACCTTAAAGACACTCCAGTCTTTACCAGAATCGAACTCCTTGGTTCCGATTTCTCGGTGGAGTTGGCCGGTGGCTTGCCGGAGCCTTTGCACAAGAAGCTAATCAATCGCATCAAACAAACCCCCAAAGCAATGTGGGAAAAACCCTAAGGACTGCTATGTTAACGCAAGAAAACCTTAAAAAATTATTTGACTACGCACCAGATACTGGATATTTTACTAGGCTGGTCAAGGTTAACTATAATACAGACATTGGAGATATAGCCGGAAGTATAAACGATGCTGGGTACCTTCAAATTCGTATAGATGGGAGGATTTATTTATGTCATAGACTCGTTTGGCTTTTCATTTACGGCTATTTTCCAGAAAATTCTTTAGACCATATAGACAGAGATAAAACAAACAATAGATTAAACAATTTAAGAGAGGTTTCCCAAACTTGTAATAACAAAAATTCTGGGAACCTTTCAAATAATACATCAGGAGTTAAGGGGGTTTCCTCTGTTGGGGGGTCAAAAACTTGGAAAGCTCAAATAACTGTTAATAGAAGATGCCTCAATCTTGGGAGGTACGGAAATTTTGAAGATGCTGTATGCGCAAGACTTTTTGCAGAGCAGTGTTTGAACTGGGAAAACTGTGAGAAAAAGAGCTCAGCTAAACTCTATATGGAGGCTTGTTGTGGCGCGCAATTATCCTGATTGGTTAAGTGCCTACATCGACTACTCCGGCTATGGCGAAGCCCCCAGACATATGTCATTCTGGACCGGCGTCTCAACCATCGCCGGAGCTCTTCGTCGCCGCGTCTGGATAGACCAAATCTATTTCAAGTGGTTCCCAAACTTCTACATCATTCTGGTAGCTCCGCCGGGGATTGTACAGAAGTCCTCAACCGTCACCATTGGAATGAGCTTGCTGCGCAAAGTCCCAGGGATAGTGTTTGGCCCAGATGTGGTGACTTGGCAAGCCCTCATCTCCGCCTTCGGGGACTCAACCTCCGGCTTCGACTACAACGATCTAATCCACGTACAATCCCCCGTTACCTTGGAATCTTCCGAGTTCGGAAACTTACTCAACCCTCAGGACCGGGACATGGTCGATTTGCTGGTCGCCCTCTGGGATGGCAAGCAGGGCAATTTCACTAAGAAAACTAAAAACGCAGGCTCGGATGAGGTCGAGAATCCCTGGATTAATCTAATCGCTTGCACAACCCCATCCTGGATTGCCGGCAACTTTCCAGAATATATGCTTGGAGGTGGGTTTACTTCCCGCTGCGTGTTCGTCTACGCGGAGGAGAAGACCAAGCTCGTCCCTTATTTAATGGATGTTGTGCCGGAGAATCATGCAGAGATTGCAGAGAAGCTGGTTGAAGATTTAATTGATATAGCCGAGGGGCCGCTCGGTCCATACACTCTGTCGAAGGGGGCGAAAGAATGGGGCGGGGAATGGTATAAGAAGCATTACTCAGAACGGTCATTGTCGTTGGATGACGAGCGGTTTGGTGGTTATATCGCCCGAAAACAAACCCATATACATAAATTAGCAATGATTCTAGCGGCGTCCGAGGGCAACGATATGCGGATAACCGAACAACACCTATCGGTAGCCAACGCGATGATAACGGACCTCGAACCGGACATGGCACGGGTGTTCTCGAAGATAGGGAAATCAGATTATTCCTTCTACGCGGACCGACTAGTCCAATTCATTCACAAGTCCGGGACCGTCAAGTATGAAGAAGCCTATCGCTTTATCCACGTCCATTTCCCCTCCGCCAGAGATTTCGAGGACATCCTTGCGGGATTGATCCGCGCTGGCTTTGTGCGCATGGACGTGATAAATGGGGAGCAATGTTTGGTGGCTATTATTTGAAAGCAAGAAGGCGGGAGGAGGAGTTGATCCCCTCCTCCCGCCTTCTCCTAAGCTTCAATGTAATATGCATACTGAGCTATGAAACTTATCTCATGCTCTTCCATACTTATCGAAGGAAAGATTATATTGATCGAGGATTGGTAGTTGTTGTACACACTTGCCGATTCAATTTGTACAGCACCGCTTGAATGCCATACACCGCTTTGTACAGCCGCAGAGCCTCCGCCAATATTATTAGCCGCCGAGCCCAGCGGAACTGAGATTCTTATACTGCACGGCGAAGCGCCGTTATACGGTGTTACGCTTATCCTTCCACTTACCGTAACCACATCACCAATCCGCATATAGGTAGTCTCAAAAAACTCAGTCAGGTCCTCGTTTAAATTGTAGTTATTTAGCTCTGTAGGTGTATAGGTTCCAGACTCGCCAACCTCGCCCCCAGACTCAACATCCCCAACATCATCCTCAGTCCATAACAGCTCATCAGCTGCATTCTTAAGCACCAATTTAACCCTTCCCGTTGCGAAAATAGCTTGCTCTCCCAAGGAATCTAATACAACAGGGTTTGTGTGTGGGGTTGACGCATCAGAACTCGTATAAACAGCTTTAGGGGTGGTTGTTCCGGGTTCGTAGGTGTAGAGTAGACCACCAGATAAGGGGCTACCAGTAGGGGCAATAGCTTTGAATTTTGGATAGGTGATACGAAAAGACATTTTCTACTCCTTTGGGTTGAGGTTAGGATTAGGTTATCTTACAAACTCGGAGGCAGGCGCCAAAGCTGGCATTATCTACCTCCGCTGGAAAGTTGATTCTCGTATCGAATAGAAGCTCCGGAAGGTCTTGGAGCGGGAGCTGGTCCGATTGGCTCTTGCATTTGAAAACCTTGCCCCGGCGGTAGCGCTTTTGTTGTCGGCACCTTTAGCAATTCCGCTACCAGCTTCGCATGCCGCTCTTCTCGACCCAGCCGTTCTACCAACAGCCTCTTGCCTTCGGGGGATTGGGCAATCTGGAACAAGCGCTCGAAGGCAGAAACCTCTGCAGGAACCATTTCTGCCGCCGCCTTTGGTCCGCCCAGATGAATCGCCGCAGCCGGTGGCCCTTCCCCCAGCTCGATAACGCTGCGGGGAGTTGGGAGAGCGAGTTGATTCTGCCCACCCGGCAACTGCAACATTGGAGCAAGCTCAGCCGCGACCTTAGCCGCCTCCGGCTCGGTTATGAATTTCTGCAATTTCTGCATGATGCTGTCGGACTGCTTAAACATAACCTTTACCGCTCGATTGGGATCTTTATCCATTCTGATTTTCTTGGATATTAGGGCCAGCAGAGAGCCCTTAGCAATTGCTAAGGGGTTACCAGATAACAAACCCCCCGCGATATCACTAGCACTGAACACATCATAGAAGTTAAGCGTACTTGCTCCGGCCTTTCTTGCGTCGATTAGCATCCTTGTATTAACATCCTTTTCAATCGACTTTAAAGCCCCATACTCTTTTTTCAGCCTTTGGTACCCCTCTCCCGCAGTCCGCTCGATTACCGAATCCAGACCTTTTCGCAGATTATTGGCAATCAGCGCGTCGATGCTGGCTATGCTTGCGGTTTCAGCTGAGGGGTTCTTATAAAAGGCTTCTAAGCTGTCATTCAATACTGCTACAGCTTCTTGAGCAGCTGTTGGGGTGTAGGAGCCCCTCTCCGTCAGAGCTCCTAATCGTTGTTCCGCATACTTTGCAGCATTGGGAGCAAGGTCCCTCATTACTGGATTATTAGCCACCTTTCCAAGCTCCATGGTAATCGGAGCTAAATCAACAACCGCCCCTGCGGAGTTGGTAGCTTTTTGCAATGCATCATAGTCAGCAAAAACCTGCTGCTTCCGTTGGGTGATTGCCTGGGAGAACTCAGACAAGTTCTTAGGCACCTGACCAGTGGAAATCTCCCCAAACTCATCCACAAACTTTAGTGCCTCTTTGCTCTTCACAATTGATTTAACTGCTTCTGTTGCACCTGCATAATACTTATCTATTTGCGTGGAGGTTGCCTTACCGACTGTACTTGGTTTAATCCCCTTCTCAATTCCAGTCTTCACTACCCCTCCCAGCGCATTGGTTAAGCTGGCCTCTGTAACAGGCTTTGCCGCACCCATTCTCCAGGGCCTTCCGGCAAGTACTAATCCACTTTGGAAGGCTGTTTCTCCAATTGCTTGACCAGCATTACGACCTTGCTCTCCGCCTACCAGCTCGCCAATGGCCCCTCCAGCTGCCCCAGCAAACTCCGTTCCCTTTTCAAACGGATAAGAGATAGCTTTGGAAACCGCTTGGCCCCCCGGACTTCTTGGTTGGTAGGTCCCGGCTTCTTGAATGGACTTGACTCTGCCCGCCGCCTCTTCCACACTGCCCCCGGTAGCCAGAGTGCCGAGACCAGCCAAGCCTCCAATAGCGGAACTCCCAGCTCCGGTAATCATCTGCAGAGCTGGCTCTCCTACTGCCTGCCACGGGCCGATGTAATCACTGGGGGAGTTTGGCGGGGCTGGGGGTTGGGGGGTTGCCTCCTGCTCCTGCCCGCCGTGTACCTGCGCAAATACCTCTTCCAATTCCTGCTCGGTCGGTGGGCTATCCCCTGTTAGTTTAAGGCTCTTTCCGGTTGCGGGGTCTGTCACTTTGTAAGTAGGCATTATTCCACCTCAACTTGAAATCGTCCGATTGTTCTGGGGGAGGCTGCGGGAGCCGTAGAAGCCCCTCTGCTCACCATCCTGGTTTTGGTTCTGTTAAGTTGCTTCTCCACACTCTGCAATCGCATATTCCCGGCCTCGCGAGTCTCTTCTAGCAAGGAAATCATATCATTCAAGCTAAGGTTTTTATCATGTATTTTTGCCCACTTTTCCTGCGCGGAAGTAGACAGTTCAGCGATTGAGGCAGAAGACCCCGTTGACAACTTCCCAATCTCCGATTCAATCTCTGTCAGATACATATCATACTTAGCCTGCAATGGACTTCCCATAATCCGCCCACGGACGAACCGCAAAGGAACGTTCAACAACCGACTGTCATAAGTCTTGAATTCCTTGGTCAGTTCCTTAACTTTGTCCACCTGCATACCTAGATTGGTTACAAAACTTCCCATAGCCCCGACTTGTTTCTCAAGAAAGTTCAGGGAGCCTTGAATAGCTTTAGTATCAGATTGATCCCCCAGCATACTGAAAGCGGCCTCTGCGGGAGTCTTTTCTGGTATGTTCGGGATTCCATCTTGATCTGCGCCTAGAGCCTGTCTAGCTGCGCTTTTTATAATGCCAAGACGGATTTTGGTAGATTCCTTCCCGCGGCCGATTGGTGGCATTTTACCAGTTAAATTAACATACTTCCCCCAAACATCAATTTCATCTGGGGTTATGGCAGATACGTCGATAGCGCTTTCCGCGTCCTCTGCCGCCTTAGCCCTTCTAGCAGCCTCTTGCATATCCTGCCCGCGCATCTGCACAGCGGCTGATTGATCCTGCGCAGGGGAAGTTGTCATTTGGATCGGTTGGCCGCTGTATCCAGGAGCATTAGGATTAGTCTCTGCAAATTCCGTAGTCTTCCCAGCATTAACCAATCGCATCTTCGACAGCTTATCCTTCGCATCCAAGGAGATTCTAGTGGCATCTTGCTGCAAAGCTTGCGGACCCCCCTTAGTCATCAGCTGTTTCCCATACTCCAGCGCAGGAGTGGGGTCGTGCCCTTCTAGTTGCGCGACCCTCTGCGCCTCTTGCACAAAGGTCTGCCAGGCCATCTCCGGCGAAACACTAGCCACTGTATCTGCGGATTGTTTCCGAATCGTATGCAGCTGCAATTCCCGCTCTATCGCAGCCTTCTGTTTCTCGCGGGCCGCTGCTGCGGGAGCCTCCGCCTCAATCCTCCGTCTCTTCTGCATCTCCAACGCGTTCATCTGCTGCTCTTGCTCAGCCGCCTGCATAGCCAATGCATTCTGCTTCCCCTTGTTCCAAGCGCCGACAAGATCAAAGCTAGCGCCTACCTGTGCAGGAGCATTAGTGTTTAATAGGTTCCAAGCAATCTCTGCCATCACTATACCCTCCTGCCGTAGTACTGACCCAATGCGGTTATTCCGCTCGATAACGCGTTCCCCCAGCCTTGATAAGCACTAGCCTGCGCGTTCGCCCCGGCGATGGCTGCGTTGCCTTGGTTTGCCGCATTATTCATAGCAATGTTTCCAATATTCCCGGCATAAGCTTGTCCGGCTTGTCCGAGCTGCTGTGCGGAGGTCTGCCCCACTCCGGCAAGGTTGGCCAATTGGTTATATTTAGTGGCTTGCTGATTCGTGTAGCGATTGTAGGCATTTTGATATTCATTGCTGGCGAAGTCCTGCCCGAATCTGGTAATTCCTTTCAAGGCCCCGCCAGACGCCAGCGCACCTCCCGCCGATGCGCTCCGATCCAGCGCCTTTATCCCTTCCGATAAGCGAAATTGATATCCCGGGTCTGTTTCCATATCGCTTGCTTCAAAGGGCCGACTCATCTCCCCCGACAGCACCCCTTCGCCAAGTTGATTAATCGCCGCAGCACCTTGTTCCATCCACGGGGCTTGATCAGCTCTGGTTAGTTCATACTGCCTTCGTTGCTCATCAGTAGCGTACATGGATGCCGCAGTAGACGCATCTCCCGCAGCCGCCGCCCCTTTGGCTTGGGTTTTAGCAGCTTTGTTGGACATAATACCACCGACAACCGCACCCCCAACTACTGCCGTTACCATACTTGACATAACTTAAACCCCCTTTTGCTCAAAGCCCCGAAGGCGTAGAGCTTCTCTATAATCAATTGTTATCTCTTCCCCGTTGCCCCCGGCTACGCAACCTGTGATATCCCGCAAGGCAATTAGAACGACATCTTCGCCGACCGGAAATACCCCCGCATTTGGTTTGCAAGAATGGTTTGTATACCTTCCCGCAGGAGTTCGCTTATCCCCAATCCTTGCTGGTGCTATAACCTCCCCCGTTGCAAACGGCGCCGAAGCGAACAGCCCCTTCCCATGCAGCGGGGAAGTCCTAACGCAGGACTTGTGCCAGCCATATGGCATTTCTATCTGGTCTTCCTGGTTCTGCACTTCCAATACGACTTGCTCCGCGGGAATAGCGAATTCTTCCAGCAAGAGATAATAGTCTTCCCTATCGGCAGAGTAATCCACCTCCGCTTCCTTCCTGTAATGGTCTTTGGAATACTCAGTCTTATCCAAAAACATTTCTTCCAACTTCTCCACATCCCGTTCTTCTGTCGCATAGACATTCTGCCAGATCATATCTTCCAGCACATATCCCACCTTCCTTCCCGGCGGACCGACAAAGGTCATTGGGGCTTCCAGAATAGTCTTTGTCCCATCTGGATTGAGTATGAGCACTTTCCCAGCTATAAAAACATTCATATGATGGAATCGCTGAGAATGTCCAAGAGCAAGCACTCCAGCCTCCACCCGCATTTCTCTGATATAAAGGCCGGGGCCGAAGTGGTGGGAGACCGGGCAAGGGGCTTGTGGGAGCTGGAGCATCCGCTCTTCGATTTCAGCAAGGTTGACTGTTGGTAGGTTGTCTGGCATGGTGTGATATCCCGGCGGATTAATAAATAATAATCCCGTTGAATTATTCTAAAGTCTTAATACCAATCAAAAGAGAGTATCAACTTTGCTCCCGTGTCTAGTGGAACTGCGTCTACCCTATATATACTTCCCACCTCCAAAACCCACTCTGCCGCAGCTCTACTTCTTCGTGCGGACCTGTCACCAAGTCCAACATAAAAGGAATCTATAAGCACCCCATCAGAACTAACAATATCCTTAGTTATTGTAGTCGCGGGGGTATTGGAAGAATTTTGATTTCTATTGTGGGCTGTAAGCGCTGTGCCGCCGGTAAAAGTTGCTGATTTATATAAATCAACCCTCGCAGACCCATCATACACATCACAATTAATTAATAAGTGTGGCTGTTCAGTAGAAGTCTCTATCGCAAATTTTACGGTCGCGGTTCCTGGAATTCCTTCTGCCAGCGCTTTAAACATATTCCCAGCATGAACCTCGCTGTGGGCGCTGTCAATTGTTCTGGGAATTGCTTTAATAGCGTCCAGTTGGAATACTGCAATAAGTGAATCTTGTTTTCCTTCGGTAGAGGCTCCAGCGGGGAGGGGGAGGGCAGCTGCGCTGATTGGTTGAATTTCGGTTAGGGTGGCAAGCAGCCCGATCGAAGTATTTAATGAACCAACCGCAACTTCGACCGCCCCTATAGCCGCTTCCACAGCCTCCTGCGTTTCCTTTGTCGCCGGGTTGATAGCGCTTCCGGCTATATTAGCAAGTCTGGTCTGCTCATAACTGCTCATATTATAACATATCCCCCAGGAATTGGACAAAGTTGTACCGTAGTCCATTGAAAGTCAAGTTCTTTACTACTATCATCTTGGATAAACTCTCCATCTGCAGGTATGATAGTAATCCTTCCTGTACCAGCATTTGTTATACTTAATATATTTTCTCGACTGGCGTGCGGTTGCAGGGTCACTGTTATAGTTCCTGTGCAGATTAGGTACAAAGTTGTATTATCGAGTATATAATCTTCTGAGACCTGTTTAACATTGAAACTTGAAGCAGTGACTAAATCAAGTCCAGTTTTAATGTGGAATAGAAAGAGGTACCACTCTCTGGATATCTGTCCAGACCTTTCGTCAATAAAAGGAACACGCGCAGCCGGGCTTTGTGTCTTATTCATGTCAGCGCTTCGGTAGCTTGTAACTCCGCCCCAAGTATTGTTATACGATTTGGATCGGTGCCAGATATCTCATATATCCGATCTCGACTTGAACCAAGCCTTCTCCAAATTACCCGATGCCTGGTTTCACCTATTTTTCCTAGGCTCCTCCAATGTTCATTACTCCAAGTATGTCCCCCATCATCTGACCACCGCAACATAACTTGTGGGTCAGTGCCTTGGCCAGAATTCAACCCGGGGCCGGCTTCGCAATCCAGCTGCAGCTGGTGGTGGATTAAGCGCTTTAAAGTGTTTGCTCCAGTCGGCAAGGCCCTCCAGGTTCTTAACCATTTTTGCGGGGACGTATTATCCGCATAGAGGTTTAAGTCAAAAGCGTAAATATTTCCGTTCTCATAGTCCCCAATATGCACTAGATTATTAAAAAGTATCTGACAACTCCCCCTATGCTGTTGAAGTTGGCCCTCGCTAAAAGCTGCCCGTTCGTGCCAGAGCATGGTCGCCGCATCATAAACAAGCGTTCTCCCTGTAACAGGAAAGGTTAGAACATAGAAAGAATGTCCATCTTGCTGGTAGGTATAAGCAGAACCTAAGGAAATATCCTGGAAGGTCTGAATGGTCGATTCTATTGGGTGGTCAGAGACTCTTCTTGCAGAATAGCCATCCGCGCGGTAGACAGTTCCCACCCCCCTTGCATCGGCCCCGAGCCAAAACAGGGAATTATCCATTTTGGCGATGGAGTGGGGAGCTAAGCAACCTACCTCCAAAAAAGCACCTTGGATGCGGGATAGCGGGAAGTCCAGTGCGCCGGAATTATAAAAGACTTCTATCGAATTCTCCCCAAAGACCCAGACCTCTCTGTGGTCTACGGCAAGGGCTGATATATTATCAGGATTGCCTTCGGCAGAGGTAAATTCCAACGGATCTATCGCAAGGCCGTCGAGCAAGCTGGTTACCCAAAACCGCTGGGAGTCCGGCTCATTGAATACAAAATATCCGTCTAAGTATCCAACAGTAACCGCACCGGGGAAATCCTCATCAGTTATCTCTGTGAATACCCCAGTATTCACATTAAAAATAAACCCATCAGGGTTGCAGGCAATGAATATTTGTGCCCCGTTGTGTGCCAGAGACACGGGACCGGTGCCGGTGATCGTTCCGAGAAGTTGTGGGGGATTGCCACCTTCGGCATAGGTAGAACTTATACAATAGAAGTTCAGCCCCGAGGCAACATAGATATAATTTTCTATTCGAATCATCCCTCGTATCGGCCCTTCCCCAGCTTCCACCTTTAGCAGCAGCCCCGGGCACCGAGACAGAAAGCCCGGTTCCTTCCCGCCCTCCGGAATAATTTCTGGATAAAGGTTAACCATTCGATTGTCGGCAGCATTGACCGACCTAGCAACGGACTGCCCACCAAGAATAGGGGTTTTCATATTAATAGTTCCCGGAATAGATATTAAACCTCTGTTGCCTGCTCAATAGACCAGCGGGAATTGCCATAATATCCTGCGGGGAATTGTTAGCTTTCAGTACGCGCTTGGAGGTCATGGCGATGCGCTGGGTTGAGGGGGGAGGTTCGAGTCCAAACTCCATACAGACCTCGCAAGCCAGGTTGTAGATAAACGCTCGCAGGTAGCCCGGAGGGACTATAACATCGGTTACGAGGTCGGAGAGCTGCGCAAGTTCCGTTATTGAAATCAGATGGAGTTCTATGTCCTGCGACGGGACTGGGTATAGGGAAATAGAAATGTCCGGTGCCGTCATGTTTATGGACATCATCTGCGGGTGGGAGGAGGTCGCCGTTTTAAGGGCAATCCCATTATACTGCTCTTCGTTAAGCTGCTCCAAGCCATAGCTGATTCCAGATACCTTATAATAGGAGGAATCATCTACCCGCTGCGGACGATTGCCGACCAGGGTGCCGGAAGGTCCGACGGTGTTGGAGGCGGTGCCAGCGGTCCAGGAGAAGGTTTGCTCTTGGGTTGAGAAAACTGATAGCCGCTCCGCGGACCAGGAATCCAGCAGGCTATTAAAGGCTTGCAGGATGTCAGCGGACTCCGAAGCGGAGGGGGTTTCCCCGCTGGCGAGAATTCCCCCACACTTTCGCATAGCCGCATTGATTATTTCGCCAGATGTTAGAATCATCGAAGATCTCCAAAGCCCCCGGTTAAGGGGGCTGGGGCTGGGGCTGGGTGTTGGATAGTGTTAGCCGATGCGGTATGCGGTCCAGGCGGCAACTCCCGTTTTCCGGAATCGCCAGGTGCCGGATGAGCCAGCTGCGGTGGTGATTGGCAGTGTTGCCATACCTACCAGGGTGATCCCAGTTCCAGTAACAACAGTAATAACGCCGGAACTGGTGCCGAGATTGATAATGGTGAGATCGAAGGTAGTATTTATCTTTTTGTTCAGTAAAGCCGCATCGAGCAAGGCTGCGGTTGGGAGGGTATAGTTGGCGGCGGAGGTGGAAGGATCCCCTACTAATACTTTTCCTAAAATCTGCGCAACGGTTAGGGTTGCTGTTCCTGCTGCAGTTTGTGGCGCGGGGAGAACTCCGGTAATTACTTCCGATTCCCGACCGTCCCCGACTTGATGTCCATTCCCTGCATAGGTGATATCGCTTGGTGCTGTCATTTTCTTTCTCCTAAGGCCTGGGGGGATAATCCCCTCCCAGGCCGATTTAATTAATAAGATCTGCCCTCGAAAGCGGGAAACTTATCCCCAGAGTCGAACGGCGAGCTCCGGTCGAAGTACCTTAATCCCATACAGAACGTCGATACGGCAGGGCATACGATCGTTGTTAATATCGTACTGCCGCACAATTCGCATGGAGATGCCATTGTGAACCTGGCGGGAAGCCATATCAACTCCCTGCGGCATGAGGAGATCGGCGGTTGCCAAGGTTATGGCATTTTCATGAAAGATGAGGTTTTGCGGATAGACCCCAGAAACTGCGCCCATAACGGTTGCGACCGCAGTTGCTACTGGAAAAGCATCAACCGTTGCAAGCGCGTGCTCAGCGGTGTAGATCGCGGGGCTGATAGAAACAGTTGCATCGCCGGAAACAAAGGCAACATCCTCCTGCACCACGAATTGCTGCAAGGCTCCGGTGCTCACACGGGATTGTGGATTGACAGAATAGACCCCAGCAATAGTAAACACATCCCCCTTTTTCAGGGTGGTGGTTACCGAACCCTGCGTCAAGACCACAGAGGTAGCACCTTGGGCCGCGATGGTAGTTTTAACAGTGGTTGCGTTTTCGGTGCGGAGAAGGGTGCCGGAAGTGTGCGAGGCGATCCCCTGGCCCATAGCAATCTCGCTGTATCCAAGCACATCCGACCCCATCATACCGGTACGGAATTGCTTAGAGATAGTCGGACCGGAATGGAACAAGCCCTTCAGACCTTCAACCAGACCAGCGTTGGCAGCGGGGTTGACTACTGCGATTCTTGGGTCCATCATAGCGTTGACTTCATTGAGCTTCTGCTGAGCTTGCAGCAGGACCAAAGAGGTTGTCGGAACGGTGCCGGGGGTGCCTACAGATTGGTAGACGGACTTGTAAGAGGTGGCTGCAATATCCGCTTCGATGCTGGCCGCAAGCTGAGAAATCCGAGGCTTGAGCTTCCTCTCCGCAAAGTCGTCGATATTCATCTTCATCTCAGCGGTGGTGAAGTTCAACCCAACGTGCTTTTGATTGGTCAGGGTCATGGTGGTGTGCTGTTCGTTGTCATCCTGTACGCCAAGCGCAGCCCCATCGGTTACCAAGCAGCGATCGGGCAGACGCACTCGAAGGTCCGAGCCGATCTTCGCCCCCTCCACTGCGAAGGCGGAGTCGTACTGCCGATTGATGTTGCGGATCAAGGGGGAATTCATTTCAAGTATATCGAGACACTTGAAGGTAATCATGTCAATGGTTAGACTGGAATTGCTCACGGTTGTTCTCCTTATTTGTACCCTTTAGCGGCCAGAGCCTTTGCACGACGAGCGCGATCTTTGGTGATCCACTCTGTCGCGCTCATGGTCTTTGAGCTGCGCGGGTCGGTTGTGTCGTATGCGGGGACGGATGCCTTAGCCCCTGCGAGTGGTTTAATCGGTGGGGGCGCGGAAGAGGTCTTTTTTACCGCCGGTTCTCCGGCTTCCAACCTTGCTTCCAATTTCCCCAATTCCTTAATTTGCAGCATCGGCGGGAGCTTGAAGATCCTTTCCGCCTCTTTCAGATTACTTCCCAAATAATAAGCCATATCCGTCGCAAGATCTGAGGATTTAATAGCTGATGCCATATCCGCAGTCATGAATTTATGGGTATGGGCTACCTGGATGTAATCTGGATACTTGTCCTCTGCCGCGTCTACTTGATCTTGGTATTTCTGCTCGATCTCGTTGACAGAGCGGCTGTGGTCTCTGTGCGCGATCTTGGCTTCCGCCCGCTCATCCGCCAACGCATCAAGATATTCCTCGGTGGTCGCGAATGTCGCGGGATCGAGCTTCGACTCAATCTTCAAGGGGGCCGGGTCGGCTAAAGTCGCCATTTCCCGTTCGAACTTCCTCCTCTCCCGGGCCAGGCGCTTGCCCAGCTCGGCCTCAAATTCCTTTTGAGTTAGGGTTGGTTTTTCAACTTCCGGCTGCTCTTCCTGCTCCGACTCTTCTGCTGTTCCAGTCTCCGGATCGGTCGTCTCTTCCGGTTCCTGTCCAAGGGTTTCGCCTTGTTCCAATTCCATTCCTTGCTCCTGCTCCTGCTCCTGCTCCTGCTCCTGCTCTTGTCCGTCCATTCCAGTCTCCTAAGACTCCGAGGATTCGCCTCGTTCGATTAATTGTGCTGCGCAAAGTGCGTTAGATTCTTGTAAACCAGCCCCGGAAATACTCCCGCCGTGGATTGTTCTTGTAAAAAATATACTGTTCTCCGTTCATTCTCCCCCCCCCCTCCGTGCCGCAGGGGGCGCGGATCAGGTTGTAACCTCAATATCTTTATCCAGGTTGTAAAAGCGGACCCGCCCAAGTTGAGCAACGAAAGTTTCTTTGGTTGCCCAGTTAGGGGCGGGGATAGATATATCGTAATAACTGTCAGCTCCCGGTACCGGGTTTTTAATTTTTCCGTCGATAACATCACAGGCAACCCGCAGGCATTGCTGCCACGATTTATCATTAGTTTCTGGCCAGGTTGTCAACTGCCTGTCCTTGGGGTCAGTCAAGCTGGAAAACTGCCAATTTTTAAAAAGCACACTCATAATATCTCGGCCCCACCATGACGGCCGGTGGACACGATTCAGGACAACACAAGCAACTCCTGTTTGCACCTCAACAGGTTCTCCCCGTGATTCCCGCCAGATGGTGATCCCGAGAAACGTTCTGTCAGCCATACTCTGAGGGGTGATCTCGTGATGTAACCCCTCCGGCAGGTCGCGCAGCAGTTGCCTGAGCAGGTCGGCGCGGACCATGGCCACGGTCAGTGGCGGATCGGTGACAACCTGGGCGGTGTAATACTCGATGACTGATTTCTCCTGATTAAGCAGCTGCTGGAGTTTTTCTCTCATTACTTTTCACCTTCGCTTCCTTGAGTTTATTGTTGTGCTCAACCGCCGAGTAAATCATAATCCCGGCAATGTCGCGTTCTTTGACAGGCTCCATGTTTAGCATCTTCTCAACTCGTTCGACTGGCGTCATTTCAGTCCTTAGATGAATTTTTAATAAAATGGCTCTTCAGCCTTTCAATTTCCTTATCTGTCCTGGCCCTGTCTTCGCGGATAAGCTCATGCTCCATTTTTGTGACCTGAACCAATGTGTTAATAGCCGTCTCCATTCGACTTACCGATTTTCTGATGTCGTCAACCTGACAAGTTATCTCTTCTATTAAGCCTTGGACTTCGGCTTTGTGCCTGTCAGTCTTTACCGTTACCGATTTTTCAAACTCCTTACCCCTCTCAGCTTGAGATAAAGTAGCTGCCACCATCCATCCCATAAAAGCCAAAAGGAAAAACGACGCAACCAGAACACCTGTTTTTACCTGCGTTCGAAATGTCTCCATATCCGGGTGACTTTCACAATCGGTGCATTTTCGGCGGTCACCGATTCTCGGGTCAATGCACTCTATTTCGTTTTGATTCATCAATTACAACCCCCAGACCAGTAGACAGAGTGACACCCCGAGCAGGGAACCGACCGCATAGCCTGGAATATCATGCCAATAGTCTGGTCGGACGTTGGTAGCCTCCTCAATAACACCCAGGGCAACCGGCGTTAGAAACGCAATTATCGGAACGCTGACAGCAGGTAGTCCCCATGTCGGCCACAGCATGACAGCTACATAGTATAGTACGATATAGACCAACACCGATGTGGAAAACCCCAGGGCAACATGCACCAGGTCATCAACCCAATAGGGCTGGCGGCTAATCCAAGCATTGATTTTATAAAACGGCGATCTCATTTTTTAACCTCAGTCAGGTTGACAAGCGATGCGTCTTTAGTTTTGCTGCCCATCGAGCTGCCGAACCAGAAGGCCATGATTCTAGCAACCTCGCCAGTCAGCGCACCGATTAGCAAGAAGGCAATTGATTGCATTTCCTGAGAGATACCGGCCTTGTTGGTCAGGATGAAATACAGGACGACGAAGTAGCCCACGACGAATAATCCTGACAGCCCCGCCTGCACCCTGCGGTCATCTTTTAGGTCGATTCGAGCGGATCTGCGGTCTTCTACTTCGGCTTCGAACCCCTTGATCCCGAGTTCGCGCATCTTGACCTTGAAGCCATAGTCGGCGCTTTTTAGCTGAATCAGTTGTTCCGGCGAGGCATTTTGCACAGCAAAAGAAATCTCCTCTTCTGTGGCATTTGCCTTGCCCAGGAGAGTATCAGCAATGGCCTTGGTAGCCATTCCACCAAGCGGATTACCACCGGTCAGTGCAGTTCCAAGGGCGGGTGCTACGGTCCTCACTATTGCTTTCCAATCAAATGCCATTGAATTTTCCTTTGTATTTGTTACACAACAGCCCTTCACGAACCTTTATCACCAACTGTGGACATTGGGAGAGGTATGCGCCTTCTTTATCCATCCGGTAACAGATTTCAGGACAGCAAGGAATAATATAATCAACTCCGCCGTCTACGTTTTCTCTGGGTTCTGGGTTAATTGACTTCACTGGGCGATTCCTTCATGCAAGCTGATTCCGGCAAAGACTCTGGAAGGAGTCTCGGGGATTACTACATAGGCAGCTAGCTCAGCGGGAAGAACCTCGACAGCAAGATTGACATGGAAGCCGTCTATAGGTGCCATTTCTGGATATTCATTGCCTTCGGCATCGATAAGAGTTTCCCCAGTAGGTTTATAGATTGTGCCTACCACATCAAGGGCATAGTCTTTGCTGCCGGTTATCCAAGAGCCAAGAGGTAGCTCATCCAGCCACTTATTGGTGGAAACATAGTCTATGAGTTCTTCCTTGGCTTGTTGTTCATCAGTGAATTTCAGACAGTATTGTTTCATGGTTTATCCTTAAATAATAAGCGTATTTGGTTTAATTTATCCTTACCAAATTCAGCACCTGTTGATATCTCCCACCAGCCTTTGTCATCATCTGTTTCAGTTTTATCAATACCTGCAAGAATCTCTTCGATCTGTTTTAGTATATCGGGTTTATCCATTACTTATCCTCTTATTGCTGAGAAAGTGCTTGGAGTTCGGTGTTGGAGAGGCGAAGCGGGTAGTAGGCTAGGTGGGCTATATGGCCGTTAATCGACACAGAAGAGTCATACTTATGCCCTATCGTAAAATTACTAACCATTGGTGGTGTGCCTAAGTTATCTGATAAAGATACACTACCATTATATGAAGCTCCAAAGTCGTTTAGCTTATATGCGCCAGATATAATATTAGAAACTCCAGGTGATACTAAAAATATATTATTTCCCAGCGAAGCCTGAGGCGTTCCGCCGTTAACACAATTAAAGTATACTGACACTGTTGCGTTAAAAACAAACGAAATAGCATTTTGGGTTGTTCCATTATCTGCCCTAAAAATTACAGGATATCCTATGCCACTGGTATTTGTATCAAACTTACAAACAAAACTCCCCTCATCCTGCCTATACCAGTCGCTGAAATTACTCCCGGTCATTTGAGCAATATCAGCAGCTCTGGTAACCGCTGAAGCAACTGTGGGGATATATGGAGATGGGAAGGCCCCTACCTCGAGTTGGGCACCCCAGACATCCGCATAAGTACCTGAACCGAAGTAAGCACGAAATCTTACCGATGTTGTTGAATTAGTAATAACAGTTAAAGTTATCCTATAAAAATCATGAGCAACCTTCTGTACAGTAGATGCAGCGAAAGTGAAATTTCCCTCGGTATTGGTAGAAATTAGGAGTCCAGTAACCAGATCCAAAATAACAATCGCTCTGTTGGTAGCTGTCCCATCATCAATGGTAAGATAATGCGCTGGCGTATCTCCCTTTACAAATACAGATCCTGTGTAGGTCATAGGGGATGCTGCTTTTGTCAAGGCTTGACTGTAGGTGGCGTTACCGGTGCGGGTAAGCCTATCCGCAGTCGTCGTTCCATCAGGGGCCGTGGTAGCATTTGGAGTTAACGTTAAGAAAGCCTTACCCCAAGCAGCATTATCAAATTGCTCAGAGTAAGTAAGCATATTGGTCCGAGACTCCCAGATCGCCAACCCCTTACACTCCAGGGTAATTGGGTCGTGATCAAAGCATGGCCCATCAACAGCCGCTGTCTTCAAGAGGCCATCAGCGCCGAAATAGGTGGCCTCGGAAGCCCTGCTAAAGGTAATCCTCGGATCGAGGCTCTTGGTCTTCGCGAAGTTTAGCTCCAGCGCCGGAGCCCCCACCGTGCTCTGTAAAAATGGATTCATTAACTGAAGCCCAAGCATCACATCACCTCAATCAAACCATCAGCATCAAAGGTTGCGGAAACTACGCCGTCGAGTCCGCGCGGATTATTCGCAAACAGAGGAATTTCTGTCTGGTCCCCTGCCGCTGTCTTCCAAATAACCCCCGCGAAGGTAACCGGAGCGGAGATAATAACATCCCCCGGTTGTGGGTACCACGGGGTATCAGCAACAACCGCATCAACTCGCTTGACGGTGAAAACCTGCGCTACTATGCCATATTCGAACTTTGTTGATCCCATTTTCAGTACCTTCTTTGTTGTTGGTTAGAGGGGAGGGGCAGGAGGAGTGGGGGGCTGTTGTTCCGGGGGATTATTATCCATTAATCCCGGTGGATTTCCGCCTTCCGGCTTCCCCGCCATCAGATCCCCAGAGTCAATCATAGCATGCAGAGTTCCCATTATCGCATCCTGCATCTGCGCTTCTGACATACTCTCCTGCATCGCCGCAAGCCGCTTTGTCTCAACATCGAACTTCTTGATATCTAGTTCTTGCTGTTCAAAGCTGGTTTGGACGTTCTCCAGCATCCTGCGCATGGCTTCCATCTGCTGCCCCATAGCTTCGATTTGTTGCTGAGCCTGCAGGACCTCAGGCGGAGGCTGGTCGGAGAGGAGCTTCGGGTCAATCGTCCGACGGAGGCGTTCAGCCAATTTCTCCGCGCCGGGCCAGTCCATACTTTTCACCAGCAAATCTCCGGCGACCGCCCAGAGCTCTGGATTCCCCTGCATCAGTGCCGACATACTTTCCGCCGCTTCTTGCCGCTTGGTCGTATAAGAAGGTCCGGTTATAACACAGACATCATATTTCCCAACTCCGGGGTTAAAGATAGACTTGATCACCGCGCCGGTTTTGGGATCAACGATATCCTTCTTGGCCTCTGCCTGTTCCGGATCTATTTCAACCTGTCCAACCTCCCCATCAACTCCCATTATACGGGCGATGCGCTTAGTATCCAGGACCTTCGGAATTAGGTCGATTATCTGCCGGGTGGAAAAGCGGATTGCACGGGCCAGATTATCTACATAGTGGTAGGTGCCGGTATCAGTCTGCCGTTCGCGGGCGAGGATCGCCTTGCCGGATCGCTCATTGCTGGTCGCCCCGAGAGAGGAATCATACTGCCCCGTTACCGATTTGATATCATCAGCGGCGGCGAGTTTGGCGGAGATTAGACCAGATTGCACCATTGGCGGGGCAGAGCGCTGCGGGAGGGGAAGCGGGGCGCCTTGGCCATCGACGATATCCGGGTTGACTTCCAAATAAGGCCAGGGGATGGTGTTGGCAGTCTTCCATTGTGTCTCATACCCTTCGAACTGCCCGCCGTAGCCGACAAAGGGAGCCTTGGGCGCAAGGGCTAGCATTTCTGCTTCCTGACTCGACCAATAATTGTACATGCGTTGCGGGTCTTTGGCGTTGCGGATAAGGCCGGATATGTGCAACTTCCCCTCTATCTCATACTCGTTGCCGATTACCCGGATGACTGGAATCCACCCCCCCGGCCAGACCTGCTCTTCCAGGACCTCCAGTCCATTGATCTTGCACCACTTAACCACTCTGCGATCTGCCGTCCGCTCTCGAATCGGCTTGATCCCCCGCGCCCGAGCTTCCAGATCAATGGCGCTGCCCTTCTCACAGGGGCCGGAAGGGTAGAGGCAGAGCTCAACCTGCTCGTGTTCGATGTAGAAGTATTCTGCGATCCGAACTGTTGCTTCGGTTATCCAGCCAGAAATCCCTTCATCCCCGATACCGTTGGCCAACAAGGTCGATAGCGGGGTGGCGTTTGGGTAGTCCCGCTCGTATTCCTCCTTCAAGATGTCGGTGGTTAAGAAGCACCATTCGGCATCGGAGCCACAGGGGTCCTGGATAGTCGGGTCCATGTAGACGGAGAACTGGTTGCGGATTCTGCCGATCTTGATTTCTTGCTCGAAGGAGTCCTCGTCGATCCAATCAGTTAGCAGGCGGAAGTAACCCTCTCCGGTTATGACTTGGGCTCCGCAGGCTGTATCGTAGGCGACATCCGCATCAGAAATGTATTCAATATGCCGGATTATTCCGGTGTAGACTTCGGCCAGATCAGTGTCGGCGGAATCATTAACCGGGATAACCTTGCCGGAAGGGCGATTCTGCCGCTGGTCGTTGGTGACTTGTTGGACATGCTGCGGAAGCTTGTTGATGGTTAAGCAAGGCCGCGCGGCGAGGGTTTGACCGGCTGCAGATCCGCGCGTACTCAGCACGTCTGCAGGCCATTGCCACTGGTTATCCGGACTCCCCGCGAGGAACTTCAAATCCTCCAGCTCGAATCCCCGGCTCTCGGACACTGCGGCGACTGCCATTTCCATTCGCTTTCGCGCGAGGCTCAGCAGCTCAGTATTATCTTCCTTTTTCATTTAGAAAGTCTCTCTTGGAGTAAATAACCTTCAAGTCCCCAGACCTTACCCTTAGCATCTTCTCGTGACACCATGCGGCCGATATCTTCATTGAAATTCTCTTTAGACACACAGGCAGCCTCTCCTCGTACTGTGAAGCCGTTGCGAAGGGTGAGTTCGCATATTAAACATTTACCACTTGGCAATTTGGTATAAGTCTCCCCAACGATAACAGCCTCAATATCCTCTGGACAAAGTCGCGGAGCATTTAAATCTCTTGCTTGAATCTCTCTCTCTATTTCGTTATCATTCATGTCAGTTCCCCATCCAGGATGTTGAGTTTAAGGCCACAGGCATATCCAGTCCGCCGCGGATTAGCTTTAATTGACTCTTCTGCTCGGAATTAGCGTTCGATTTTCGTTTTCCGCCGAGCTTCGCCGCGCCACGCCCGAGCAGGCCAAGAACATCAACCCCATCGTCAGGCGAACCGGCGGGGAAAACAAGAGCTTGGCGCTGAAGCTCCGCTGTCCAAGCGGCCCTCGGCCAGAACAATTTCCCACTCCCGGAGAGTCCTATAATCGCCTGCGCATTCGCTTCTTTATTATTAACTGCGGGGAGGTACTCCAATCGGCAATTAACCTGGCGCTGGGCCATCCGTCTGCGGAGGGTCATTTCCATCGCTCTTCGAATGACCCCAGATTCCGCATACCAGCAAAGCGGCCCCCATCGCACCATGAGGTCGATTTGCTTTTCCACCCAGATCGCTGAGTCAACTTGCCCGCGCCACCAATCCAGGAGATAAATTGCCCCATCTGAATCAATTCCGCAGATTCCGAACTCCGTCCAATCTCCGCCGCCGGGGGTAACTGCACAATCCCCCGCGCCGATAATCCGGAGGTCTTCCGGCAGGTCTTTCCCTTCATATACCACCATATCATCCTTGCGGAATAGTATACCCTCCTCCGGCGCGGGGATCTGCTGATAAAGGCTGGACCAGGTCCTGCGATTAAGTCGGAACTGTGACCAATGCTTGTCATCGAACCATTCCGGCCAAAGCATCTCCCCAGCGGCCCTTCCCAGGGGATCGGTTTCAGGATGCTGGCACTCGGCTTGCAAACAGATAACTTCCCACTCGAAGTCATCCTTGCACAGGATAACTCCCGACTCCCCGGACCAATCATCTGGTAGGATTTTCCCTGAAAGGTCTTGCTCGTTCCAGCGAGTTTGAATGATAATAATCCAGCCACCGGGGATCAATCGAGTCTTAAGGTCATCCTCATAGGCCTGGAAGGTCCGCTTTTGGATGAGCTCCGAGTCCGCGTCCTGCCTCCCTTTAACCGGGTCATCTATAACCAGCCCATGCGCCCGGTTCCCCGTAACCCCGCCCAAGATCCCGCAAGCAATATACTCGGAGCCGTTTGTGAGCGAGAACTTGTCCACCGCGCGGGATTCCTTCGACAACTCAACCTGCAGCAGTCCGATAGTCTCTTCCGCTTTCAACAACTGCCGCGTTCTCCGGCCCATTGTATTCGCCAGATTATCCCCATAAGAGGCTAGGATAACTCTGCGATTCT
>Ga0214472_10000753_pt1 | contig 39026 bp, 42 predicted proteins | sample RVTome_6_FD_207662 | JGI IMG/M metagenome (GOLD analysis project Ga0214472, IMG submission 207662) | Soil microbial communities from uranium-contaminated site in the Upper Colorado River Basin, Wyoming, United States - RVT140D175 | ecosystem: Environmental > Terrestrial > Soil > Contaminated >...
TCGCCGAGGTCGTAGACCCCCCGATGGATGTTGGCATAGGAGGTCTCGTAGAACTCGCGCATCGCATCGAGCATCTGCCGCGGCTTCTGAGAAGAGGCCGCCGAGTCGAGGTAGGCGAGCGGGTGCCCGTGGATCGGGTGCTCGAAGATGGGGAAGTCGGCGCGCAGGCGGCGCGCGTCGAGCTTCGGCGCAGTCGTGACTGCCATCAACTCAATGGTACCGAGGGGGCTTTCGCAGCCCCTAAGAGCTCGCTCTACTTTCGCTCGAACGCGGCCGTCTGCCAGACAAGGCCGCGGTGCTCCTCGACCCGCTCGAGCCCGCGGCGCTCGGCCGCGCCCAGGATCTCCACGATGGGATGGATGTAGCTCCGGTACTCCCAGCGAAGGAGCCGCGCGACGAGGTTGAGGCCGCCGAAGCCGATCCGGGTCAAGCGTCGTTCGCGCGGAAAGCTCATGACCAGGTAGCGGCGAGCCCGCTCCGCGGCGGCGCCGACAAGCGCCTCGGCGTCCGGAAAGCAGCAGACGACCTTGTGCATGACGACCGCATCCGCGGCCGGAAGCCCGTCCTGCGTCACGTCGCCGACCCGGTACTCGGCACGGTCCTCGACGCCGGCTTCACGCCAGAGCTCCCGAGCGAACGGCTCATAGGCGGGAGACAGCTCGGCATTCACGGCGTTCGTGGCGCCCGCCTTGAGGAGCTCCGTCTCGAGCGCCCCGACTCCGCCCCCGATCTCGAGGATCGTCAGGCCCTCGACGCTTCGTGCGCGCAGGAACCCCACGAGCCGCTCACCGGTCTCGTCGAGGCCCTTGCGCCGGTACCGCTTGAGATCGCGCCGCGCAGTCTTCTCGCCGAAGAGCTTCTCGTAGCCGCGCGGAAGCGAGCAGCAGTCGCCCACTAGCGGGCCAGGATGCGGCTCTCGAGGGCGCTCTGGAGCGCGTTTCGCACCGGCTCGAGCTCGATCCGGTCGAAGATCTCCTGGTAGAAGCCGCGCACGATCAGGAGCTCAGCTTCCGAACGCGAGAGGCCGCGAGCCATGCAGTAGAAGAGCTCGTCGCGGTTGACCTGGCTGATCGTGGCGCCATGCGTGCAGCGAACGTCGTTTGCTTCGATCTCGAGGCCCGGAATCGAGTCGGCGTGCGCCTTGGAGGAGAGGAGCAGGTTGCGGTTCTCCTGGTAGGCGTTCGTCTTCTGCGCGTCCTTGGCGACGCGGATCATCCCGCGCCAGACCGAGGTCGCCTGCTCGGCGAGCGCGCCCTTGAAGGCGAAGTCCGAGGTCGTCGAGGGCGCCAGGTGCAGCTGGAGCGTGTCGTAGTCGAGGTGCTGGGAGCCGTCGGCGAAATAGGCGCCGGTCACGCGCGAGCTCGCGCCCTGTCCGGCGAGGTCGTTCTCGATCCTCACCTTGCCCTTCTTCGAGCCGAAGCCGCCCGCGACCCAGTCGAGGTCGGCGTCCCGGTCGACGCGGGCGCGGTGCGAGGCGAAATGCCAGGTCTCGGGCGACAGGTTCTGAATGGAGACGTACTCCAGCTTGGCGCCCTGGCCCACGAAGGCCTCCGCGACCGCGTTCGAGTAGCCGCTCAGCTCGGGGCTCGCGGACGCGTACTCCTCGATCAGCGTCAGCCGGCTCTCCGGCTCGGCGACGACGACCAGCCGCCAGAAGAGCGCCCCGCCCTCTTTCGAATTGGCGATCCGGACGTAGAGAGGCTTTTCGACGACGACCCCTCGAGGGACGACGACGAGCAACCCGTGCTTCCACTCGGCCGCGTTGTGCGCGGCGAACTTCTCGTCGGCTCCGACGAGCGTTCCAAGGAGCTCGTGGCTTTCGAGCGGCTCGAACGTGATGCTGTCCGGGGCGCGCTCGATGTCGATGCCGCCCTCTGAAACGTGGGCGACTGCCGCAGCGTCCACGTCCAGCATCCCGCCGGTGCGGTCGACGGCGCGCGTTCCGTTGAGGCTGAAGGAATCCGGATCGAAATCCTTCAGGTCTGTGAAGCGCCAGTGCTCGTCGGCGGTGCTTGGAAGGGGAAGTGTCGCGTAGCGCTCCTGCGCCGCCGATCTAGCCGACACTGCCCTCCATCTGCAGCTGGATGAGCCTGTTCATCTCGACGGCGTACTCGAGCGGGAGCTCCTTCGTGATCGGCTCGACGAAGCCGGAGACGATCATCGCGGCCGCCTCCGCCTCGGTGAGGCCGCGGCTCATCAGGTAGAAGAGCTGCTCCTCGCCGATCTTGGACACGGTCGCCTCGTGGCCGACGTCGACGTCGTTCTCGTCGATGCGGATGTACGGGTACGTGTCGGTGCGCGAGTCCTCGTCCAGGATCAGCGCGTCGCAGACGACCTTCGACCTCGAGCCGGCGGCGCCCTTCGCAACCTCGAGGAGCCCGCGATAGCTTGCCCGGCCGCCGTCCTTCGAGATCGACTTGGATGTGATCACGGAGGACGTGTGCGGAGCGACGTGAACGGCCTTGCCACCGGCGTCCTGGTGCTGCCCCTTGCCGGCGAAGGCGATCGAGAGCACCTCCCCGTGCGCGCCCTCGCCCATCAGCCAGATGGCGGGGTACTTCATCGTCAGTTTCGAGCCAAGGTTGCCGTCCACCCACTCCATCGTCGCGTTCTCGTGCGCGACGGCACGCTTCGTGACGAGGTTGTAGACGTTCTGCGACCAGTTCTGGATCGTCGTGTAGCGGCAGCGGGCGCCGGGCTTGACGATGATCTCGACGACGGCCGAGTGGAGGGAGTCGGTCGAGTAGATCGGCGCGGTGCAGCCTTCCACGTAGTGCACGTAGGCGCCCTCGTCGACGATGATGAGCGTGCGCTCGAACTGGCCCATGTTCTCCGCGTTGATGCGGAAGTAGGCCTGGAGCGGCATATCCACCTTCACGCCGGGTGGGACGTAGATGAACGAGCCGCCCGACCAGACGGCCGAGTTGAGGGCGGCGAACTTGTTGTCGTTCTGCGGGATGATCGTCCCGAAGTACTGCTTGACGAGCTCTTCGTGCTCGCGCAGGCCGGTGTCCATGTCCAGGAAGAGGACACCCTGCTGCTCGAGGTCCTCCTTGAGCTTGTGGTAGACGACCTCGGACTCGTACTGGGCTCCCACTCCCGCGAGGTACTTCTTCTCCGCCTCGGGGATGCCGAGCTTGTCCCAGGTGTCCTTGATGTCGGACGGCAGGTCTTCCCACGACTTCGCCTGCTTCTCGGTCGGCCTGATGTAGTAGAAGATGTTCTCGAAGTCGATGTCGCCCAGGTTGCCGCCCCACTGCGGGAGCGGGCGCGCCCGGAAGTAGTCGAGAGACTTGAGCCGGAACTTGCGCATCCAGTCGGGCTCGTCCTTGTGGGAGGAGATCGCTTCGACGACCTCCTTCGTAAGCCCCCTCTGCGACTTGAAGAAGTAGTTCTCGGGATCGTGGAAGCCGTACCGGTACTCGTTGCCGATCTCGGCGACGACCTGGGTCTCCGAAGTGGCCACTCTTATGCCTCGCTTCCTACGGGCTCGGGCGTGAAGACCTCGTAGCCCTCGGCCTCGAGCCTCTCTGCCAGCTCCGGGCCGCCCTCCTCGACGATGCGGCCGTCGAAGAAGACGTGCACGAAGTCCGGCTTGATGTAGCTCAGGATTCGCTGGTAGTGCGTGATCACGAGTGCGCCCATGTCCGGTCCGACCAGCTTACGCACGCCCTGCGCGACGATGCGCAGCGCGTCGATGTCGAGCCCCGAGTCGGTCTCGTCGAGAACTGCGATGCGCGGCTTCAGAAGGGCCATCTGGAGGATCTCGACCCGCTTCTTCTCGCCGCCGGAGAAGCCCTCGTTCAGGTAGCGGCCGGCCATCTCCTTCGGAATCCGGAGGTCGGCCATGATCGCCGTGAGCTCCTTTCGGAACTCAGGAATCTTGACCGGGTCCTCCTCGCCGCCGGCGCGAGCCTTGCGGATGGCGTTCAGGGCCGAGCGGAGGAAGCTCGCCACGGTCACGCCCGGAACGGCGTGTGGGTACTGGAAGGCGAGGAAGAGACCGCGCTGGGCGCGCTCGTCTGCCTGCAGCCCGACGACGTTTTCGCCGTCGAGGAGGATCTCGCCCTCGGTGATCTCATAGCCGGGATGACCCATCAGGGCGTAGGCGAGGGTGGACTTGCCCGAGCCGTTCGGGCCCATGATCGCGTGCACCTCGTCGGTCGACACGCTCAGGTCAACGCCGCGGACGATCTCCGTGCCGTCCTCGGTGGCGACGTGCAGGTTCCTGATCTCGAGCAGAGCCAAGCTTGTGACAACCTCTCCTGGTTTCTCCCGCGGGCCCGGGACGAGCCCTCGTGACTGGGTCCAGTGTAGCGACTCGCCCCCGGACGACCCCCCTTTCATAGCGTGCTATCCTCGGCCTCATGCCTGGAAACATCGGCTGGCAGGGCGCGCTTCTCATCATCCTCGTGCTGCTGCTCGTCTTCGGCCCGAAGCGCCTTCCCGAAATGGGTCGCTCGCTGGGCCGCGGGATGCGGGAGTTCAAGGACTCGCTGAGCGGCAAGGACGAGGACGAAGAGTTGGAGAAGGCCGAGCTGACACCCCCCGCGACCAAGACGACGCAGGCCTCGGACGAGGCCAAGCCTCAGCCGCAGAGCGAGCGCGTCTCCTCCTAGGAGGCTCCTGTGGCGCGCCTGCCGCGTCGCCTACAGCACGGGGACGAGGTCACGCTCATCGAGCACCTCGACGAGCTGCGGTCGCGGCTGGTCATCTCCCTCGTTGCCGTCGCCGCCGCCTTCACCGTCACCTGGATCTTCCGCAAGACGATCATCGGGTGGCTGAACAGGCCGCTCCCGGCCGACAAGAAGGAGCCGGTGACGTTCAACCCCCTGGAGGCGTTCTCGACATCCTTCAAGGTCGCGTTCCTGGCGGCGCTCGCCATCGCCCTGCCGGTCCTCCTCTGGCAGCTTTGGAACTTCCTCGCGCCCGCGTTCGAGAAGACGAGCCAGTCAGTCGTCGTGCGCCTCGTCTTCGCCGCGACACTCCTCTTCGCCGGAGGCGCCTCCTTTGCGTACTGGGTCGCGCTGCCCGCGGCGATTCCGTTCCTCCTCGACTTCGACAGCGACCTGTACCGGAACGAGATCCGAGCCGGGCCGTACTACTCGTTCGCCGCGACGAGCATCTTCGGCATGGGCATCCTCTTCGAGCTGCCCGTGGTCATCCTCGGGCTCGTCCGGCTCGGCATCACCTCTTCGGCGCAACTGCGCCGGAACCGGCGGATCGGGATCGGGCTCTGCATCATCGCGGGCGTGCTGCTGCCGGGCGTCGACTTCGTCTCGACCGCGGTGCAGACGATCCCGATCCTGCTCCTCTTCGAGCTCTCCATCTGGGTCGCGGTCTTCTTCGAGCGCCGCTGGGCCGACCAGATCGCGGCGCGGCGCGAGGCGTTCGCTAGTACCGAGAACTGACCGCCTCGACCACCGCCCAGTCGAACGACTCCCCGATTCCGCGGAGGCGAGCCCGGGTCTCCTCGTCGCAGAGCGCGCCCTTCAAGCCCGCCTCGAAGAACGTCTCGGGAGAGATGCCGAGCGAGCACGCCGCCTCGTACTCCCGCGTCAAGTCGGTGTCGAACATCTCCGGATCGTCCGTCGAGACCGAGCACGACACCCCGGCTGCGACAAGCTCTGGGAGCGGATGCTCGTCAAGCGACCGGACCGCGCCTGTCCGCACGTTCGAGATCGGACAGACGTCGAGCACGACCGCCCGCGCGGCGAGCTCGCGGACGAGCGCCGGGTCCTCGACGGCGCGGATCCCGTGCCGGATGCGGTCCGCATTCAGCGCCTCGAGGGCTCCCCAGATCGACGCCGGGCCGACGACCTCACCGGCATGCGGGACCGAGCCGAGCCCCTCCTCCCGTGCCAGTCGGAACGCGTCGACGAACTTCTCCGGCGGATGGAGCGCCTCTTCGCCACCCAGGCCCACGCCGACGATGCCGCGCTCGCGGTACCTCGCCGCATATCCGACGAGATCGACGCCGTCTGCCGGCGATGCCCCGCGGGTAATGTCGGGCGTGAGCCGAACGTCAACGCCATGGCGCTCGCGTGCCTCCTGAGCGCCGTCACAGTAGCCGCTGAAGATCTCGTCCCAGCCGACGCCGCGCCATGTTCGCTCGATCGGCGAGAAGATCCCCTCGATATAGACGGCGCCGTGGCGGGCCGCTTCCTCGGCGTAGTCGACGGCGACGCGGCGGAAGTCGTCTTCGGTCCTTAGCGCGTTGGTCGTCAGGATCCAGACCTCGATGAAGTGGTCGAAGTCGCGGTAGCGGTAGAGCTCACGGATCCCCTCGACGGTGTCAGCGGGGAGCGCATAACCGTTTCTCCGGGCGATGTCGAGCAGCGTCTGCGGCCGCACCGTCGCCTCGAGATGGACGTGGAGCTCGATCTTTGGGTAGGAGGGGGGCGACCTGCGCTCGGTATCCTGCACAGCCGCGGAGCGTACCGAGCCGCCCGCAGCCCAGGCTTTCAAGGAGGATTTCCCGAATGGCACGAGCTTCGACGCAGCGCCGCCGCCGCCGCCCGCGGTCGCAGGCTCCTCGAAGCAAGCCGCGTAGCAGCCCCGAAGACCTGATGTTCTTCCCCCGGCTTCGCACCCGGGCGAAGTGGGTCTTCCTCTTTCTCGCGATCGCGTTCGGGCTCGGCTTCGTCGCGTTCGGCGTCGGCACCGGTGTCTCCGGGACCAGCCTCGGCGATGTCCTGCAGGACTTCTTGAATCGCGAGCCAGAGGGCATCAAGTCGGTCGAGGACGCCCGGAAGGACGCGGAAGAGCGCCCGAACGATGCCGAGGCGCAGCTCACCTACGCCACCGCGCTCCAGGCGAACGGGCAGCGGCGCGAGGCGATCGCGGTGCTCGAGCGCTACACGACGCGCAAGCCGCGTGACGTTCAGGCTCTACGCCAACTCGCCCTCATGTGGGGGGCCGAGGCCGGGCTGGCCCGCGAGGCCGCCCAGATCGCGAGCGCCGAAGCACAGCAGATCTCGCTCCAAGAGACCCTTGCGCCGACCGAGGGCGGCGGCTTCTTCCAGGAGGTCGCCGGCAACCGAATCTCCGAGACGCTGGCGCAGGAGGCGCAGGCGAAAGCGTCGGAGGCCCAGGGCCGCGCGCTCCGGGCCGTGCGAGAGGAAGCAACCGCGTGGCGTGAGGTCAGCCTCCTCACCCCCGAGGACTCTGGCGTCTTTCTCCAGCTCGGGATCGCGTCCCAGGGCTCGGGCGACATCGAGGCCGCAATCGCCGCGTATGAGAAGTTTCTCGAGCTTGCTCCCGACGACTCGCGCGCCGACGTCGTCCGGCAGCAGATTGATCTGCTCAAGGACAGCCAGGAGCGACAGAGCGGTTAAGGTACGCGGTCGCCAGCGACCAAGGGGACGCATGAACTTCGACATCAAGACGGAGCCGCTCGAGAACGACGCCTACGTCATCGCGCTGTCCGGCGAGGTCGACCTCTACACGGCGCCCGAGTTCAAGCAGCAGCTGCTCGAGGTGATCGGACAGAACGCCAAGTACGTCGTCGTCGACCTCACGGATACGACCTTCATCGACTCGACGACGCTCGGGGTGCTCGTCGGAGGCGTCAAGCGCTTGCGGCCGATCGGCGGCCAGCTCGCCCTCGTGTGCAGCGACCGGAACATCACGAAGATCTTCGAGATCACCGGCCTGGACAAGGTGTTCCCCATCTACGGGACGCGCGTCGAGGCGCTCGAGCAGCTCGGCCAGCCCGCTTCCCAGACTTAGGAGGGCTTGACGAAACATGCGCAATGCCGTCGGGCCGCGCTGGGGCGGCGCGAGGCGGCGTCCTCAGTCGCGCCCGTATTTCATTCAATACGAGCGCTCCCTGCGTCCTTGCCTCGCATCCACCCAGCGCACCCCGACAACGAGGCACGTTCCGCCAATCCCTCCTAGCTCCGCGAAGATGCCCCGCATTCTCGCGCTCTCGCTGCTCGTTGCGGCGCTGGCGCTCGCTGGCTGCGGGGGCGAGGAGACGACCGGGTTCGAAGGCGCCGACGTCACGAACGGGAAGGAGCTCTTCGTCCAGGGCCCCGGCGGCGGCCAGCCGAGCTGCGGCGGCTGCCATACCCTCGCGGATGCGGCGACGGTCTCTCAGGTCGGGCCGAGCCTGGACGATGCCTTCCAGCGCCTGCGCGAGGAGGGCTTCGAGGAGTCGACGATCTTCGCGGTGACGCTCGAGCAGATCGACCTGGCGGTGCTGCCGATGCCCGCCGACATCGTCACGGGCCAGGACGCCGTCGACGTCGCCGCCTACGTCGCGCGCTCAGCCGGGAGGCCCCCGCCCGAGCAGCAAGGGAGCGGGACGACGGGCGCTACGACGACGTCGCCGTAGGGCCGGGGTTTACCCCGCCCTCGACTCGGCCTGGGCTTCGGCCTCGAGATCGACGACGACGTGCGCGATCGGAAGCTCGTAGGCGGCCCGGACGACCTCGATGAGGCCTCGCTCGAGCCAGTTCGAGCGGCCGGGCGGGTGCGTCGAGATGATCAGCTCGTCGGGATCGAACATTCGGCAGCCGTCCTCGATCGCCTGGAGCGGATCGGCGTCGCCCACTTCCCCTCGGGCCTCAACGCCGGCGGCCGCGAGCGCGGCGAGCGAAGCCTCCAGGCGCGCATGCGCCTTCTCCCGTGCGTGATCCTCGTCGGAGGCCCAGTGGCGCAGTGGTGAGTTCAGCGCCGGGCAGACGACCAGTACCTCGGCGCCGTCTTCGGCCCGCCGGACGATCTCGCTACGCAACGCCTCGCCCGCGACGGTCTCGTTCGCGATCACGAGGATCCGTCGCCGTTCGTGCGGGCGATGCGACCAGACCGCAGGCTCGCGCACCTTCGGCTCGGAACGCATCCAGACACCGACGCCTACGGCGAGGACGAGGAAGGCGGCGAGCGCCCACCAGCCGCCGAAGGCCGCGCCGACGAGTGCGACGACGAGGAAGACGAGCGCCGCCACGATGACGAAGCTGAAGGCTTCGGCCTCCGAGCGGAACGGATTGCGCATCGCGCCTCCTTAGACCACGTAGACCGTGGTGTACACCACGATCCACATTACGTCCACGAAGTGCCAATAGATCCCTGGGATCTCGACGCCGAGATGGTCGTGCGGCGCCGGGCCGTAGTGGCCGCGGACGGCTCGGATGAGTGCGTAGGCCAGGAGGTTGAGCCCAACGAAGACATGCATCCCGTGCAGGCCCGTGAGGCCGTAGAAGGTCGAGCCGAAGGCGAGGTCACTCGGACCGAAGCCGAGGCGCGTGTACTCGCGCCCCTGGATCGTGATGAACGTCAGCCCGAGCAGGAACGTGAGCGTGAGCCCCGCGATCAACCCCGAGCGGTTGTTGCGCTTGATCGACTGGAGGGCCCAGTGCATCGTGAAGCTCGAGGTCATGAGGATGATGGTGTTCAGCAGAGCGAGGTAGACGGGCAGCTCGAACGGCTCGGGCGGCCACGTCGCGTACTCCTTCGGCCCGACCACCACCCGCGCAAAGAAGTACGCCGTGAAGAACGAGCCGAAGAGCATCACCTCGGAGGCGATGAAGATGTAGATGCCGAGCAGCCGCGCGTCGACGCGCGAGCTCTTGTTCGCCACGGGGGGATGCGCTGCGTGGGCCTCCATCAGACCAGGGCCTCGGCTTCGCTCGCGGCCACGACGACGTGCGCGACCGGCAGCTTCGTCCCCTCGCGGATCCGGTCCACCACGCCGCGCCGGAGCCAGCCCGAGGTCGCCTCCGGAAACGTCGAGACGATGATCTCGTCCACGTCTTCGTCCTGCACCGCGTTCAGGGCCGCGTTCACGGGATCGGGGTCGCCGAGGTGGCCGCTTGCCTCGACCCCGGCTTCCCGCAAGCGTCCGAGCGCGACCTTGAGCCGGCGTTCGACGCCGGGCTGGTCAGCGGGGGCGACTAGCGTGAACTCGACCGGCGAGGCCTGGGCACGCTCCTGGATGGCCTCGAGGAGCGGCCCACCCACCATCGTCTGGTTGGCGATGACGAGGACGTGCGTGCGCTCCCGCGCCGAGTCGAGATCGACGACGACATGCTCGAGCGGCACCTTCACCGCCTTCTGCGCCTTCTCGATCAGGCCCTTCTTCAGCCAGCGCGAGCGCTCGGGCGGATGGGTGGAGACGATCACCTCGTCCGGGCGGTACTCGTAGACGGCGTCCTTGAGCGCCTGCAGCGGATCGGGATCCACAACGGCGCCCCTGGCCGCGATGCCCGCCTCGTGGAGGAGGTCGAGCGTCCGCCGCAGACGGCGCTCGGCGGACGAGCGGCGGCTGTCCTCGTAGACCACGAACCCGGCGGAGGGCTCGTGCTGGGGGCTCACGACGGTGACGCGGATCGGCCCCTTGGCCGCCCGCTTCCCCAGCGCCTCGAGCAGCGTCCGCCCGGCTACCGTCTCGTTGGCGAGGACGAGGACGTGCCTCGCCTTCCCCGCCGCCGCAGCTTCCGCGTACGGGTCCGAGCTCATTCGGCTCCCACCCTCTCCCGTTCGGTCGTCTCTGCCCGTTCCCCGTTGAAGACCGCGTGGCGCGCCCCGCGGACGCCGTACTCATAGGGCCCGCCGACGACCTGCGGGATCTCCTCGAAGTTGAAGACGGGCGGCGGCGAGGACACCTGCCACTCGAGGGTCAGGGAACGCCAGGGGTTCGCGGGCGCGGGCTCCCCGAAGCGCCAGCTCGTGATCATGTTGTAGAGGAAGAGGACGGTCGAGGCGCCCAGCGTGAAGGACGCCAGCGAGATGACGAAGTTCCAGTCGCCGAAGGCGGGGTCGTAGTCGGCGACCCGGCGCGGCATTCCGCGCAGCCCAAGCCAGTGCATCGGGAAGAAGGTGACGTTGAAGCCGACGAAGGTCATCCAGAAGTGGATCTTCCCGAGCCGCTCGTTGTACATCCGGCCGGTCATCTTCGGGAACCAGAAGTAGACGCCTGCGAAGATCGTGAAGAGCGAGCCGCCGAAGAGCACGTAGTGGATGTGCGCGACGACGAAGTACGTGTCGCTCGCCTGGATGTCCACCGGCACCGAGCCGAGGTAGATGCCGGAAAGGCCGCCGATCACGAACATCGACACGAAGCCCGATGCGAACAGCATGGGCGTCTTGAAGTGGATGCGCCCCTCCCAGAGCGTCGCCAGCCAGCTGAAGACCTTGATCCCGGTGGGGACCGCGATCACGAGCGTCGTGACCATCATCGGGATGCGGATCCACGACCCCATCCCGCTGACGAACATGTGGTGCGCCCAGACCGAGAAGCCGAGGATGAGGATCGCTAGCAGCGAGAGCGCCATCAGCCGGTAGCCGAAGATCGGCTTCCGGGCGAAGACCGAGATGACCTCGGAAGCGATCCCGAAGCCGGGCAGCATCATGATGTAGACGGCCGGGTGCGAGTAGAACCAGAAGATGTGCTGGTAGGCGACGACGTGCCCCCCGTCGGCCGGATTGAAGAAGTTCGTGTGCAGGACACGGTCGAAGAGGATGAAGAACTGCGACCCGGCGATAAACGGGGTCGCGATGACGACGAGCGTCGACGTGGCGAAGTTGGCCCAGACGAGGAGCGGCATGCGCCAGAAGGACATCCCCGGCGCCCGCATGGTGATGATGGTGACCAGGAAGTTGAGCGCAGTCATGATCGAGGACGCGCCCGCCCACTGGACGCCCATCTGGAAGAAGACGTTCCCGACCGGCTGCTTTCCGGCGAGGGGCATGTAGTTCGTCCATCCGGCGGCAAACGCACCGCCCTCGGGGACGATGTAGCTCGCCATGAACATGAGACCCGCGAGCGGTAGCAGCCAGTAGGAGAGGGCGTTCAGGCGCGGGAACGCCATGTCGGGCGCGCCGATCATGAGCGGGATGACGTAGTTCCCCAGGCCCGCGAACGCCGGGATGACGAAGAGGAAGATCATCAGCGTCGCGTGGACCGAGAAGAGCCCGTTGAACTCGTTCGAGTCCACGAACTGCATCCCCGGACGGGCCAGCTCGGCGCGCATGAACATGGCCATGAGGCCGGCCGCGACGAAGAAGACGAAGGTCGTAACGACGTACTGGACGCCGATCACCTTGTGGTCGGTGTTGACGCGGAAGTAGTCGCGCCAGCTGCGGGCGCCGTGGCCGGAGTGATCCTCCGGCCGTGAGGGCCTTCCCGAGATCCAGTAGGCCCAGTAGTCGAAGCCGCCGATCGCGGCGAGGAAGGCCAGCGGCACGACGACCAGCCAGACGGTGACGAGCACCTGCAGCTCCCCCGGGCCGTACTGCATGAAGTCCGCGTTGGGAATGAGGGACTCGAACCCCGCGGAGTCGAAGCCGAGCAGGCGCCGCGCGCCGAGAACCAGCATCGCGGAGAGGACGAACATGAGCGGCACGACCCAGAGGACTCGCAGCCAGCCCCCTGTCGTCCAGCGGCGGATCCCCCTCGGCGGTGCCGGGTGGGTCGCTACATGCTCGTGCTCGGCAACCGCGGTCATCCGCCCCCTCCAGCTGCTTCGAGCAGGTACTCGACGAGCGCGTCCAGCTGCTGGTCCGAGAGCTGCTCGCCGTACGTCTTGGGCATGACCCCGGGCTGGAATCCCTCCGCGATCTCGGCGTCGGGTGCGACGATCGACTGCCGGACGAACTCCTCGTCCGCGTCGGCCAGCACGTTATCGAGGTTCGGTCCCACCTGGCCCTGGCTGCCGGCGTCCTGCAGGACGTGGCAGCTGCCGCAGCCCACGCTCGTGAAGAGCGCCTTTCCCTGGTTCGCGCCGGCGGCGGCAGCCTCTCGCCGCCGCTCCCGCAGCCAGGCCTGGAAATCCTGCTGCGTCATGACGACTGCCCGGGCGCGCATCGTCGCGTGGCCGAGGCCGCAAAGCTCGGTGCAGATAACGGTGTAGGTACCCGTCTTCGACGGGGTGATGACGAGCTTCGTCGTGATCCCCGGGACGGCGTCCTGCTTCATCCGCCACTCGGGCACCCAGAAGGAATGGATGACGTCCCGTGCCTGGAGCCTGAGCTCGACCGGCTCGCCCACCGGGAGCACGAGCTCCCCGGTCGTGAGCTGCTCGTCGGGATAGGTGAAGGTCCAGGCGAACTGCTGAGCAGTGACCTCCACGGTCCGGTGCTGCGCGGGAATGTCCTCCACCTGGGTGAGGACGACGCCGCTGTAGACCGAGATGGCGGCGACGAGAATCGCAGGCACGATCGTCCACGCCACCTCGATCCCGGTGTGCCCGTGAATCGGGCTGCCGTCGTCCTCGTCGTCGGGCGCAGCCCGGAACTTCCACACGGAGTAGACCGAGATCCCCGCGACGAGCGCGAAGATGAAGACGCAGATGATCGTGACGAGCCAGAACGCGTTGTCGATGCCGCCGGCCTCGTCCGATCCCTGCTCCGGCAGCCAGGGAATCAGCCAGGCGACGAGCGCGAGGGCGGCGCCGACGGCGACGCCCACGAGCACCATCTGGATGATCGAGCGTCTTCGCACTTGCGGGCGTAGCGGCGAGGTGCCGGCGGAACCCTAACGAACCGTATCCCTCCCGGCCGGTCGAACGTTGAAGGTGGGAACCCCCAAGGAGGCAATCTGCATGGGCATAGGCGTGAGTTTCTTCCTGATCGCTGTTGGGCTGATCCTCGCGCTCGCGATCAACGTCGACACGGAAGGCGCGGTCGACGTTCCGATGGTCGGCTGGATCCTGGTCATCGTGGGAATCGTCGGCATGCTCCTCTCGCTCATCTTCTGGTCGAGCTGGGGCGGCGCCGGCGGCTGGCGCCGCGAGACCGTGTATCGCGAGGACCCGTACGACCGCCGCCCGCTGCCGTAACCGCGGGTAGGAAGCTCCGGAAGGGCGGCCCAGCCGCCCTTCCGCGCGTGGAGCCGGAACCGGCAGGCACTACGCTCCCGCGGTGGACATCGGGTTCGCCGAGGCGCTCCTCCTCCTAGGGCTCCTCCTCAGCATCGCCGCCGCCCTCTCGGGGTGGCTGCATGGGACGGTGCTCTCCATCTCTGTGCTCTCCGTCGTGACGGGGATCGTGCTCGCGCTCACCGACGTCATCTCGGCGAACCCGGGTGCGGAGTTCGTCGTTCTGCTCGTCCAGCTCGCGTTCATCCTCACGCTCTTTTCCGACGGCCTCTACGTCGAGCGCGAACTCTTGCTCCGGCACTGGGGCCCGCCCGCGCGGGCGCTGGTCGTGGCCATGCCGGTGACGATGGTGCTGCTCGCCCTCTGCGCGAAGGGCCTCTTTCCGGAGCTGAGCTGGGCGGAGGCGTTCCTCCTCGGAGCCGTGCTCTCGCCCACCGACCCCGTCGTGACCTCGGCGGTGGTCACAGCCGAGCGCGTCCCGCGGGTGATTCGGCACACGCTCAACCTCGAGTCAGGCCTGAACGACGGGCTCGCGCTGCCGTTCGTCCTCTTCTTCCTCGTTCTCTCCGTCGAGGCGGAGGACGCCGTCGGCGAGGGCCTCAACCCGCCGGAGCCGCTTACGTAGCCTCGCCGGTGCGCAGACCTGGGTCGGCGGCATCGCCCTCGCCCACAACCTCCAGCGGATGGCGCTCCTCACCTGATCGGGAAAGCCCGGAACGACCAACCACCGACCCGACAACAGACCTCAGCACGCTCCCCAGACGCTCAACCGTTTTTCCGGGGGAAGTAGTGGCTAGAGTCGCCCTGTGGCTGCCGCCGCGGGGCTCATCTTCCTCGCCGCCCTCGCCGTGATCGCCTTCGACTGGGTGCACCGGACGAAGGCCGCACTCGTGGGGGCCGGCCTGGTGATCATCGTCGGCGTGCTCGACCTCGAGCAGGCGATCGAGGCCATCGACTGGGGGACCCTCGGGCTCCTCGCGGGCATGATGATCATCGTCGGGCTGACCGAGAAGACGGGTGTCTTCACGTACCTGGCGCTCAGGGTCGCCCAGCTCTCGCGTGGGCGGCCGTTCCGCCTCGTCTTCCTCCTAGCCGGGGTCACGGGCGTTCTCTCGGCCTTCCTCGACAACCTCACGGCGATCCTGCTCGTCGTCCCGATCACCCTGCTCCTGGCCGACCTCCTGCGCGTCTCGCCGATCCCGCTCGTGCTCGTCGAGGTGATCGCCTCGAACGTCGGAGGCACTGCCACGCTGATCGGCGACCCGCCCAACATCATGATCGGGACGCACGTGCCGGAGCTCACGTTCCTCGACTTCATCGTCAACCTCGCCCCCGTCTCGCTGCTGACGCTCTTCCTCGTCACGGGCGTGATCTACCTGATGTTCCGCCGCCGGCTCATGGTCGCGCCCGAGCGGGTGGTCGAGCTCGAGAGGCTCGACCCGGCACAGGACATCCGCGAGAGCCGCTACCTGAAGCGTTCGCTCGCGGTCCTCGCCGGGACGATCGTCGCCTTCTTCCTCCACGGGGCCCTCCATCTGGAGCCCGCCGTCGTCGCGCTCGGAGGGGCGACGGTTCTCCTCCTCGTCGCGGCCGACGACGTCGAGGAGGCGCTCGAGCGGGTCGAGTGGTCGACGCTCTTCTTCTTCATGGGGCTCTTCGTCATGGTCGGCGGGCTCGAAGAGCGGGGAATAGTCGCCGAGGTGGCGGAGCTCCTCGGCGACGCGACCGAGGGCTCGCGCACCGGCGAGGGGATGGCGGTCATGTGGGGCGCCGCGACCGGGTCGGCCCTCGTGGACAACATCCCCTTCACCGCGGCGATGATCCCGGTCGTGGACGAGCTGACGGCGGAGAACGAGAGCTTCGACGACTCGCTCTGGTGGGCGCTCGCCCTCGGCGCCTGCTTCGGCGGCAACGCCACACTCATAGCGGCGGCGGCGAACGTCGCGGCCGCGGGCGTGCTCGAGCGCGGCGGGCAGCCCGTCTCGTTCGGCGCCTTCCTCCGCGTCGGCCTGCCGGTGACACTCCTCTCGCTCGTCGTCGCAACCGGCTACCTCCTCCTCTTCCAGCTGTGAGCCAAAGCGTCCTCCACGACGTCCCCCTCGTGGCCGCCTCGGTCGGCGAGAGCGCGACCTTCGCGGACGCCTCCGCCGCGCTCGCGGCCGGGCGGGTCCCCGCAATCGCGGTGCTCGACGCGCAGGAGCGGGTCGTGGGCCTCTTCGCCAGCGAGAACCTCCTCCGGGGCCTCTTCCCGCCCTATCTGGAGGACCTGCGCCACACGGCCTTCGCTCCCGACGACGTCGAGGCACTCGCCCAGCGGAACGCCGACGTCGCCGGCGAGCTCGTCACGAAGCACATGAGGAAGCCGATCTCGGTCGAGCTCGGCTCGAGTGCGCTCCACGTGGCGGAGCGCTTCCTCCATTGCGACCTCGCAGCGATTGCGGTCGTCGAGGAGGAGAAGTTCGTCGGAATGCTGGATCGCGCGGCCTTCTGCCGCGCGATGCTCGGCCGCTTCTAGCTGTGACGGGCTCGGATACGCCCAGTTCAACCAGCTAATCGTGCAGAGCGCGCCCTTCCATCCCTCCCGCGACGAGGACGACCTGGCCCGTGACGTGGCCGGAGATCTCGTCGGAGGCGAGGGCCACGACCTGCCGGGCCACGTCCTCGGGCACGGCGGCCTTGCGAAGCGGCATCGTCCGCGTCGCGCGCTCGAGCACCGACGAGTCTTCGAGCGTGGAGCGGGTCATCGGCGAAACCGTCCAACCCGGGCAGACGGCGTTGACCCGTGCGCCGGGAGCGATCCGGACGATCTCGTTCTTCAGGCTGAGAAGCAGGCCATGGGCGATCGCCGACTTCGCCGCCGCATAGTCGGCGTGGCCGGCTTCGCCGAAGATCCCCGCGGTCGAGCCAACCAGAACGAGGCTCCCGTGGCCGGACCGCTCGACTTCGCGCAGAAAGCCACGGGCGGTGAGGAACGTGGCGGTCAGGTTGTGCCGCAACGTCGCCTCCCAGCGCTCGAGCGGAAGCTGCCAGACGGGTACGTCCTCCTCCGGCCAGACACCGGCAACCGCCGCGCAGACATCCAGCCCGCCGACTGCCCCGCCCGCTTCGGCGAAAAGCCGTTCGGCCTCGTCCTCTCGGGTTAGATCGGCTTGCAGGAGGACCGAGCCCGGGAGCTCGGCCGCGAGCGCCTCGCCGCGCTCCTGTCCGCGGAAGTAGTGGAGGACGAGCTGTGCGCCCTCCTCCGCAAACGCCCGCGCGCAAGCCGAGCCGATCCCGCCGGAAGCGCCCGTGACGAGCACACGCTTGCCGGCCAGCCCCGTTTCCACCGCTACGTGAGCGTCAGTAGGACGACGATCCCTGCCATGAGCAGGATGAAGGCGAGCACGGCTGCGGCAGCCGCGACGTTGAAAGAGGAGATGTTGTCCTCCTCCCAGCGGGTGCGCGCCCTTCGCATGGGGCTGAGCCTACCCGGCGGCCAGACGGAAGAGCTCTCCGTCGAGGGTGACCAGGTAGAGCTCGCCGGCGGTGTCCTCGCCAAATGAGCTGAGGCCCTGCGCCTCGAACGGGAGGAGGCGGATGCGTTCCTCCTCAGGGTTGAAGGTCCAGACAAGGCCGCTGCAGTAGTCGCCGTAGAAGTAGAGCCCACGCGCTGCTGGGATGCTTTGCCCCCGGTAGACGAAACCGCCTGTGACCGAGCAGCCCCGGCCGTGTTCGTACTCGGCCACCGGACCGACGAGCTCTCCCCTCGGATTGGGCTCCTTGTCCTCGTACCGCTGACTGCCCTCGAACACGTCCCAGCCGAAGTTGACAAGCCCTTCGGTATCGTGCGGGAGGCGGTCGATCTCTTCGATGTCTCCCTGACCGACATCGCCGATCCAGAGGTCGCCCGTCTCGCGGTCGAAGGAGAAGCGCCAGGGATTGCGGAGGCCGTAGGCGACCATCTCCCAGTTCGCCCCTTCCCGGTTCACGTCGAGCCGGAGCAGCTTGCCGAGCCGGGAGGAGAGATCCTGCGCCCGGTTTTCCGGGTCGCCCCCGGCGCCGCCGTCGCCCATGCCGACGTAGAGAAGCCCGTCCGGGCCAAACGCCAGCTGGCCGCCGTTGTGGTTCGCGTAGGGCTGGTCAACGAAGAGGATCTCTCGGCGGCGGATCGGCGGATCGACCACCCGCTCGTATTCGACGACCCGGGTGTCTCCCTCGAGGTCCGTGTAGTTCACGTAGAAGAGGCGGTTCTCCTCGTAGTCCGGATGGAAGGCGACGGAGAGAAGCCCCTGCTCGCCGCCGCTCGTGACCAGGCCCCGGACGTCGAGGAACGGCTCGTCACCGAGCTGCCCGTCCTCGAGGACGAGGATCAGTCCGTCCCGGTCGACGAGATAGAGGCGTTCGGCCTCGCCGGGCGCCGTCGTCGCGTGCACGAGCGCACCGGCTTCTTGAAGCACGGGCTCGAGCCGCAGCGGCCCGGTCGGGGTGGTCTCTCCGGTTGCGGTCTCGGCCGTGGTCGTGCCTGGAGTCGTGGCCGCGGTCTCGTCGCCCGAGGAGCAGCCCGCCAGGACGACGGCCCCGAGCACGAGCGCCAGGCAGCGCCTCAAGAGCTTCTCAGGCGATCGCGCTGTGGACGCGCGGCTCCCGGCGGATGAGGCCGTGGACGACCATGTTCACCGCCCAGATGAGGACCGCGCCGCCGAGCAGGGTCCAGAAGCCCTGCGCCTCGAAGGGCGGGATGATCAGGTCCGTGAGCCAGAGCATCAGTGCATTGATCAGGAAGAGCACCAGGCCGAGGCTGAGAATCACGGCAGGGAGCGTGAGCAGGATGACGATCGGCCGCACCAGGGCGTTCACGAGCCCGAAGACGAGGCCCGCAACGAGAAGCACCCAGAGCTCGCCGCCGTAGAAGATCCCGTTGAAGACGAGCGAGGCGAGGTAGATCGCGAGGACGTTCGAGAGCCACGAGACGACAAGGCGCATGCTCGCCAGGTTACCCAGGCAGCACGAGGAAGAGGGGCCCGGCTGCTGTCCGGGCCCCTCGTGTCTCAGCTTCAGATCCCCAGAGGGCTGGTGCAGCTCGCTGCGCGACCGTCCACGGTCACGAGCTTGTAGGTCGAGCCGATGAGGTTGAAGATCCCTTGCATGTCGGTGCCGAAGTTCAACCCCGGGACCGGCACGCCAGCGACTCCGATTCCGTGCGTGAGGTCGCCCACGGCGAGCCCGGCGGCATTCATGACGCCGCTTCCCGAGTCGCCCGGCAGCCCGTAACCGACCCAGTTGAAGCCGTTCGGGCTCGTGAACTTGAAGATGAGCGTGAGGTCCGGGACGACTTCGCCGAACTTCGCATAGCCCTGCTCGACGAAGAAGATGTAACCGTGCCCGTAGTGCATGACGGGCTGGCCGACCGGATCCCCGCAGAAGACGCCGGTCGGGCCGAGGGCGCCGGTTATGCCGGGCACGACCTTGAAGCCCGGAGCGATCTTCACGAGCGCGAAGTCCCTTCCGATGCCGCTGTTCCAGCTCTTCACGACCGAGCCGATCGCCGCGAGCGTGACGAAGACGGTGTCGGTCGGATCCACGCGGGTCGCGATCTGCGCGATGACGGTCTTGCGGTTACCTGCGCAGTGCCCTGCCGTGCCGATGTACTTCGAGCTCCCATCGGTGAAGACGAAGTTCATCGTGCATCCGCTCGGCGAGACCATGCAGGTGCCGGCGCTGACGGCGGCCACCGAGACACCGTCCGTGCCCGCATACGGCGGCGCGGTGCCGAGGCAGTTCGGGTTCAGCGCGGCGTTCGGCTTGCCTAGCTCGACCTCGAGGCCCTTCGAGCCGGCGGCGACGATGTTCCGCTCCAGCTCGTCCGTCAGCCAAGCCGGCCGCGGCTGGTCGAGCGTGCCGAGATCCTCGGCGTTCGGGTCGGCCGACGCCATGGCCGTGCTCGCCCCGGCGGCGAGCAGCATCGCGGCTACAAGGCCCGCGATGGTCAAGAGCTTTCGCATCGATTCCCCCCGTTTCAGACGGTTCAGGCAGATGTCGCCCCGCGGGCGGTAGCGCGCGGGAGCTCGGAGGGGCCAGGAGTCCTTTGCCCCGTTTCGCGCCAACTTGAACCTCTACTGGTGCTGAGAATCCTGCCCGGGACCGCCACGGAGCGTGTCCCTGCCAGCCCCGCCGAATAGCCTGTCCCTTCCCGCCCCGCCGAAGAGCCGGTCGTTGCCGCCCTCGCCGCGCAGCACGTCGTTTCCGGCCTCGCCGCGCAGGACGTCCTTGCCAGTGCCGCCTCTGATCAAGTCCTTGCCAGGGCCGCCACAGACCAGGTCGTTTCCGCCCAGTGAAGTCACCACGTCGTTGCCGCCCAGGCCCGCGATGACGTCGCGGCCCTTGGTGCCCCGGAGCCTGTCGGCCTGCTCCGTGCCAACGATCGTCGCCGCCTGGCCGGCGCAGAGGACCGGCGGCTGCTGCGGCAGGGGAACGATCGCCGTCGGGTCGCTCGCAGTGTTGTTGGCGTTGTTCTCGCCGGCACGAGAGACGGTCGCCAGGTTGGTGACCATCGACGGAGCGTTGCCCGCGACATCGACCGTGAGCGTGATCGAAGGGTAGGAGGCCCCGGCGGCCAGCTCGTCGTTTCGGGTGCAGGTGCGGGTGGGCAGATCGCAGCTCCAGCCGGGCCCGGAGGAAGCGGTCGCCGTCAGCCCGGCCGGCAGCGCGTCCGTGACCGTGACAGCGCCGGTGCTCGGCCGGTTGCCGCTGTTGGTCGCAGTGATCGTGTAGGTCCGGCCGGTGTCGCCCTGCATAAACGTATCGTTGTGCGACTTGGCCAGCGTCATGTCGGGCCCATTCACGTTGACGGTGCTCTGCGCCGTTGTCTCCGGCCAGGGGCGGCCGTCCCAGTTGCTGACGCCTGTAAGTCTCGCGTGATTCGTGAACGTTCCACCAGGGAGGGTGGTCGTGCACGTGTAGGTCCAGGTCTCGCCTGGGCTCAGGGTCGGGGGGAATTCCATGTTGGTGTTTCCACCGGTGAAAGTGACCGGCGAGCATGTGTCGTCCAAGATCTCGACCTGGGACACGCCGGGCAAGATCGGGGACCCGCCCGGTTCTTGCGGGCTGTCGTTCTCCGCCGTGTACGTGTAGGTCACATCGAGCGGGGCGTCGCCGCTAGCCACGCTCGGGGTCACGGTGAGCGTGACGTGGGGCCGGGAGATGACGAGCGGCGACATCAGCGAGCCGCCGGTCGGGCTGTCGTCAATCGCGAAGTGCCCGGTTCCGTTGACGGCTAGCGTTACCGGCCCCCGGAAAACGCCGGGGTTGAAGTTGACCGTGTGGTTGACCGCGGCGAACTCGACGTGGGGAGTGTTGCCAGGGAAGTTGGCCCCCGTGGCGAGGGTGACCATCTCGCCGTTCGCCGACCCATCCGGGGCCGGAAACTGGAGCGTTACCGTGGCGTCTGTGACGTCGCAGGCAGCTGCCGGGGGGTTCCCCACCCTCGCCGTGACCGCAATCACGTCGCCGTTGCGCTTGATCGTAGAGAGGCCGCTCAGCTGGAAGTTGATGCCGCCGGTCGTGCAGCCGCTGGGGCTGACATGAGCAGGCGCCACGGTCCCTGTGGCAACGAAGAGCAGGATCGCCAAGCAGGTTGCACCTGCCCTCGCCCTTCGCTTCCCGCCCATAGCCCCCGTACGAAAACAGAAAGCCCCGGCCAGTTCAAGACGTATGGACGCAACTTACCGTGGCGCAAACCAAGTCGCGGTCACAGCGCCGACGCTGAAGCTCGCCGACCCCTCTACGGCTGAAGCCAATGAACGGCGTTGCGGAAGTCGTCATCTCCGGGATATCGATCCATGAGCTCGTCTAAGCGCTGAACGAAGAGACCAATGGTTGTCGTACCTCGCGGCATCGAGCGCGGCGAGGAAAAGACGATGCCCCAATGGTCTTCGCCGGCGGCGGCGGCCTGCTGAAGAAACGAGATGAAGTCGCCCACGTTCTCCGTGAGCAGTGCGCGCCGGTCCGACTGCGTGAGCTCCCACGGCTCAAGATCGGAAAGTGCCCGGAGCTCAGCCCGCTCGCTCACCGCGAGCACGTCACGGCCTCGCTCGCGAAGCTCGTCACCTATCCGAGCCGAGTAGTGCTCGTCGAGGCTACCGGAGCGTCCGGCAAAAAGACGGCTCGTTCCGTACACCGGTGCTTGTCGGCGAGCTGAACAGTCCTGTGCAGGACGCGCGGGCGGCCGTACGCCGTGACAGCCGCAAGGTCTTCTTCTTCTCGACTCGGGCCGGCCCTCTGGGCGGCACTGACTTGTGGACGTCGGCACGCGAAAGTCGGACGGCGCCGTGGACTACGCCGGTGAACCTCGGCCCGACCGTGAACACCTCCTTCGAGGAGGTGCAGCCGGCGATCTCCCGTGATGCAACGGCGTTGTTCTTCGCGTCGAACCGCCCCGGCGGCGTGGGCCTGCTCGACCTGTACATGATCACGAGAGAGAAGGGCGCTGAACCCTAAGACCCCTCGCGCACGCGCAAAGCGTTTCGAGCGAATTGGAGCAACTTGCGTGATGGAGGAAACTTCCTCTGTCTCAGACTCGGTGAGTGCTGTCCACTCGGACAAGTGAGGCTTGCCCGAGCCAACGGGCCAGGTCTTGCAATCAAACACATGTGTTTCAACGCAATACCTGACCCCGAAAGGTTCTAGGCAAACCGGTCTTTCGACTATCCGTCGGCGCGCAGGACCTCGATGTCGCCCTCGACGAGCGCGTTCCCCGTGACGAGGAGGTTGCGACAGTCCTCCAACTCTTCCGCCGTGAAGCCCGCCGTGAGCTCGGCAAATTCGCGCCGGTAGAACGTCCCGTTCCACCGGTCGGGATTCACCTCGGCCATCGGATCGTTCTTGTCGACGTTGTCCTCGACATGGATGTAGAAGCGGTCGAACTGAAAGAAAGAGGCGATCGCCTCTCCGGTCTCCTCCTCCGGAAAGTGCTGAACGTGTGTCACGGTTCCGGTGAGGATTGCCCGGTCGCCGACGCCGGCGACACCAGGGATTACGTTCAGGCACTCGACGCGCCCATGGATGAGCAGCGGCGGACTCTTGATCCCGAAGAACTCGGCGAACGGAATGTGTGCGCTGACGTTTCCGTTCGCGTCCGTCGGTGTGCCTTGCGCAGTGAAGCTGAAGTCCTGGAACGCGGTGGCGCCGTTCCCGTGGGCGCGTGGTTCAGTGGCCGCACCCGCGCTCGCCGCTGCCAAGCCGGCGCAGACGGCCACCAAGAAGATTCCGACAAACGTCCTCATGACGCCCCCCTTTAGAATTTCGATGACTCCGAAACGGCGATCGGGGAGGCGCGGTTACGGTCGATCGAACGCTCTTGGCTATGGAGCAAACTGACCGTTGCGCAAACCACGGGTTGCTCTTCGCGTTTCCGCTCAGGGTCGGCAAATGATCGCCTCGCTGAGCAGGCACTTTTCGCGGACCAACCAGGGATGTCGGCCTCACCGGTTACCCGAAGCCGGCTACCGGCGAAATCGACTCAAGGCTGGTGCCCTCCGCTCCGATTAGAGAGTCGATGGCCAGGCTCGGACAAGCCCTGTGCGAAGCGACGGGGAGGATGAAACGGACCTCCAAGCCCACGCCTGCATCGGACATGTCCGCAAGGCCTCCGCGCCTCGTTCTTCGCTTCGCGGTTTACACCGCCGTAGGGCTCGCCCTCGCTGGAGCAGCGATCCTCTGGTTTCTGCGGCAGGACGCGATCGAACGGGCGCAAGAGGACGTCGCGGCCCGCGCCCGCGCGCTCGCATACACGACGCTGCGCGACGCACTGGAACCGTCCGACTTCCGGCGGGCTGCGAGCGGGACGAGGCGTCAGGCGCTGGACGAGGTCTTCGTCACGCGGGTCCTCGTCGAGGGCGGGGGCGTCCTGCGCGTCGTGCTCGTGAGCCCGGACGGGACAGTCACGTATTCGAACGAGCACGCCCTCATCGGCACGCGGGCGGACGGAGCCGGCGAGCTTGAGGAGGCGCTACACGGCCGGACCGTGCTCGAGCTGACCAGGCTCGGTGAGGACGGACCCACGGCGCTCGTCGCGAACGTACCGATTCGTCTCACAGGCGGCCTGAGGGCGTCCGGAGTGCTGCGTGTTTACGAGGATTACAGTCCGGTCGTCCGCGAGGTGGGAACGGCGGTCAGGAACGTTGCGACCGTGCTCGCGGCCGTCCTCCTCGCCCTCTATGTAGCCCTCTTCCCCGTCCTGCGGCGGGTGACGAAGAGGCTCGCGACCCGGACGCAAGCGGAGGCCGAGCGGCGGGCGCTCGTTACGCAGAACGCGCGGCTTCGGGAACTCGACCGCCTGAAGGACGATTTTGTCTCGTCCGTCTCGCACGAGCTGAGGACTCCGTTGACGTCGATCAGGGGTTATGTCGACATCATCCTCGAGGACGAGACCGAAGCGCTGTCGAGCGAGCAGAAGGGATTCCTCGAGGTCGTCGATCGCAATGCCGACCGGCTGCTACAGCTCGTCGGCGAGCTCCTCATTGTGGCGCAGCTCGATGCGGGGAAGCTCGGACTCGCCTTCGCCGACGTCGACCTCGAGTCGCTTGCGGCGGAGTCCGTCGAGGCGGCGCGGCCGCTCGCGGAGGAGAAGCGAATCACGCTCGCACTCGATGTCGCCCCAGTGCCCAACCTCGAAGGCGACCGCGCCCGACTCGCCCAGCTCCTCGACAACCTCGTGTCGAACGCGGTCAAGTTCACGCCGGAAGGCGGCCGGGTCGAGATCCAAGTGCGCGCGTCAGACGGCCACGCGCGGATCCAGATTTCCGACACAGGGATCGGCATCCCAACCGAGCAGCAGGAGCACGTTTTCGAGCGCTTCTTCCGCGCTCCGGGCACGACCGCGCAGGCCGTCCCGGGGACCGGCCTCGGATTGGCGATCGCCAGGGCGATCGTCGAAGCGCACGACGGCAGTATCAGCCTCGAGAGCCGAGAGGGGGAAGGCACAACCTTCCGGGTCGAGCTCCCGCTCCCGCAGGGACGGGTGGCCGGGCCCGAACAGGCGGCGGCTTGAGAACTGCAAGGAAAGGAGTACGAATGAATGCAACCAGAGTCGCCCACGGAGCCGGAGCTCTCGCGGCTGTCGCGTTCGCGGTCGCCGCGTGCGGAGGCGGAGGCGGAGGCGGGAGCGAGATCGCGGTCGAGCTGGTAGAGCAAAGCGGCTCGGGCCAGGCGGGCACGGCGACGCTCACGGCAATCGGCGACGGCAGGACGAACGTCGTCATCGAGCTGGGCAACCCTCCGCCTGAGCCGCAGCCGGCGCACATCCACCCGGGGACATGCCAGCAGCTCGACCCGACACCGGCCTACGCGCTCGCCAACCTCGAGGGCGGAACGTCGGAGATGACGCTGCCCGTCTCCCTCGAGGAGCTTCGCGACGCCGAACTCGTGATCAACGTCCACAGGTCGGAGGCAGAGATCGCGACATACGCTGCGTGCGGGGCGATCCCGTAGGCGTCGGGACCCGCGAGCGCAAACTAGGCGGTCCTCGCGGCTCCTGCACTCGCGATCCCGTGAGACAGAGTCGCACCGCCGGCCGCTCCAGGACTCTCCTTCGCCGGGAAGCCCCGGCCGACGCCGTCCCGCCGGACGATCCGGGGTGCAATCGGCAGTGAATGGGTACTCGGTCCTTCCCGGCACCGGCGCGAGCTCGTACCGGTTTTAGGCTCAATGGAAAACATCGAGACCGGTGACACCTTCATCGACGCGTCTGAGCCGAAAGGCGCTCGAGGCTTGCGCAACAGCAAGTTTCAGTGGAGGGAACTGACCGTTGCGCAAACCAGGCAACGATGAGGCCGCCTACGCTCGCCGTTGAGTGACGCGTCGGCGACGCAGCCGCAGTTCTGCCCTACACTCGACGCGTCGATGCCCTAGGAGGGAGACAGAAATGCGCAAACGACGCCGCATGCAAATTGCACTGGGTGGCTTCGCAGTCGCCGTCGCCACAGCGTTAGTCCCGCTCGCGATCGCCTCCGATGCCGACCAGCGCGTAATGATCTCGGAGCGCATGCAGCTCACCAGTCCAACCACGCAGCAGGGAGCGTGGGTCGGAGCAGGCGCGGTCAACGACGCCGGACAAGGGATCGCGACCTTCACCGTGGTACCCGCGGGCGATGACAAGGGCCTCTTGAGGGGGACGCACGTCCTCACCGGCGCGGCCGGGACGATCACGATCCAAACCAAGGCATGGGTGCGCCCCTTCCCGCCGCCGGCGCCGCCGCGGGCGATGGCGGAGGGCACTTGGCAGGTCGTGAGCGGTACAGGCGCGTACGCCGATCTCAAGGGGCAGGGCAAGATCCACGCCACGGCGGACTTCACAACGGGAGAGATCACGATCGTCCGCGACGGCACGGCCGGCTAGAGATTCCCGGTACCGACCGAGCTAACGCGCGTTCGATTCCCCCGCGAGCGCCCGGGATGACTCAAGGTTGGCCAGCATGGCTGCCACTTCGCGGGCAGTCGCTGTGAGGTCGAGCCGAGCCGGGACCCGAAGCTCGCCCCACACGCGGGCGGGTGGGCCGAGCACTTCAGACCGGAAGCCGAGCAAGTCGTAGCGGGCCAGTACGGCCTGAGTCGCGTTTCCACAGTAATGGCGGTAGCCGCGTGCTCGCAGCTCGAGCCATTTCACGCCGAAGAGCGCGGTGAGGAGGCGCGGATCGCGGTGTTCCCGGGCGATCACCAGCCGGCCGCCCTCCGCGACCCGTCCGAACGGCTCGATGCGGAGACCGAAGAGCTCCTCGGTCGGCAGCAGCCGGTCCGGATGCGGTAAGACGACGCGTGTCGTGGCGACGAGGCGGCCGTCCGCGACGCCGACGACGTGGAGAGCCTCTGCGTCGTAGGAGTCGTATTCGAGCCCGTCGGCGAGCTCGTGCGGTTGCCGCCAACCCCGCGCGACGACCTCGTCGCCCCGCAGCCGGAAGACCGCCTCGCGTTCCTCGGCGCGGGCGAGCCTCAGCGGAACGGGCGAGGCAGCCACGAACGCGGCCGCGGCTGCGTCGAGGACCGCCGCGGCCGCCTCCTCGCTAGCAGACGTACTGCGCCTCGTAGGCGAGCGCCGGGCCGACCTGGGTGAACGTGGCGGTGCCCCGGACGTCAAGCGTCCCGCCTCCGATCGTCGTGAGGCGTCCCTCACTCGTCGGCAGGCCCGACACCGCTCTCCCCTCCACCCGCAGGACGAGCGTTCCCGTGCCGCAGCCCGTGACGGTGCCCTCGAACACCATCGTCCCGACGAACGTCACGTTGCCTGAGCTCTTCACGACTCCCCGCACGTCCTCGACGTAAGTCCCGGTGAGCGCGCCCGAGACGGTGCCCTCGAGCGAGCGTTCCTGGATGACGTTTCCGTCGGCTTGGCGGATGACCTCGACGCTCCGCACGGCGACTGTGCCGGTCCCGCCCCCGGTCATGAGGGCAGCAAGCGCAGGCGCCGCGGCGGTGAGCGCGAGTACGAGGGCAACGAGGAGAGAAGGCCGCAGCATGTCGATTCCCTTCGACGCGGGGTTCGTGGGGCGTTTCTATCAACCAGCCTGGGTCGTGACAACTCTCGGCCGGCGACGTGTCGGCGCCTCGGCGCTTCGGCCGGGGGTGAGGCGCGGTGTCAAGGGGCGGTATGAGGGTCGGGGTCAGTCTGGCACGACCGCCCGGGTCAGCCTTCGTGCTTCTCACCGTCCACCGTCTCCTCCCCGTGGTCGTTCGACGGCGGCGAGCACTGGCGCCCCGCCGAGCCCTGCGCGTCGAGCGACCTCCTCGGCCGCCGCGGCCGACAGGGCGAGGAAGACTTGGAAGCACGTCTCGTCGTCGTCGCCGGGCTGCACCTACACGAAGTTCCCCACACACTACGTCTGCTTCAACGGGCCGGTACGTGTCCAGCTTCGCCATCATCCGCGGCAAGCTCGACTGGGACAACTCCTGTGCCGGGGCTGCGACGTCTTTCGCGTCGTCCGGACGATCTCCGTGAGGCGCTCCTACCCCAGCGGCTCGCGTGCCTGCGGCTCCTTCTACGAGAGCGGAGTGCTCCAGGACACGGCCTGCAACTGCATCAGGAGGTAGCCCCGCGAGCCGCCGCCGCCGGCGCGACGCCGGGAGAAGGGCGAGTCAGCGGCGCCAGGCTCAGCTCGACCTTGAGCTAACGGACCTGATTCCTCTTCAGCGTGATGACCGCCGCCGTACTCGTTCCGCCCAGCGCAACAATGAGCGCGATGCAGGCAACCGCCATCGCCGGCGATGGCACGATCCGACTCCGCAGATGTCTCACGATCGTTCTCCTCTCCCGTCGACCTCGTCTAACGAAATCACTTCGAGCGGTCCGCTTCAACCCGCGAGTCGGCCGCGACCACGTTCGGCCACAAAATCGCTTGCATGGTCTACTTGCCGTTGCCGTCTTCGCTAACTAGAAGGCCCCGTTCCCAGGGCCTTTCGAAGTGGGCCGTGCAGGGATCGAACCTGCGACCTTGGGATTAAGAGTCCCGCGAGGCTAGCTGAAGAGAACTGCGGCGAGCGGAAAGTCGCCGCAAGCATGCACATTCGACGCTGCAACGAGCCGCGGCGAAACGCCCCCTTCGGAAGCAAGCCTGTACGCGCGGTGTACGCGCACAGCGCGTTCGCCAGACCCTCGGGAGCACTTTGGCTATCGGTCCATTCCGTCCGGCCGAGGTCCTAGTGTGAGCTCACTAGGACCGCTCCAGGGGGCTACTCGGCTAAGGTGGGCGTTGACTGAGGCGAGGAAACCGGACTACTCGGTAATGCGTCGGTGCCAATCTCGGAGGACACCCGTCGCAAGCTTCTTGCCTCGCTCGGGTGGGCACTGCGCGAATCCGACGTGTCGGGCCTGTTCCCCGGAGTTCACGGGGAACGGATCGCCACGGTGTTGGAGCTTGCCCACATCATCGCCGAATCGCCCGCCGGCCCCAGGGGGATCGGACTCGCTCGTGGTGACCACTCCCCGGCTCGCATTGACGCTCCTGGAGAGAGCGCGAGCCGGGGAGCTCGGTCGGGAGAAGTGTCCGCCATCCCGTGGACCCGATCTACCGTCAGTCCACGGGCAATGAGCCTCCTTTCCACGCCGTCCCCGAGGCCCATCGCGACGCAGTCCTGAAGCTATCGGATCGGGTGGACGCCTCCGACCCGCGCTACCCTCTGAGCTAATGGCCGATGAGAAGCAAGATCAGGAGCGCACCGACAGAGACAGTGAGCGCTCCGACGAGGCTCACTGGCAGGTAGCCGAGGAAGGCGCCGAGGACGAGAACGCCCCCACCCAAAAGACCAAGAAGGGCTACGAGATTCCCGTCCCCAGGCGGGGCGACTTCTTCGGGAATCTCAGGAAGGTCATCAAGCCCGAGAAGTAGTTGTCGGTAGGCACCCGTCGGTCTTAGGATCGGCGATGAAGGTGAAGGTCGGCGTCTACATCGACGGCTTCAATCTCTATTACGGCGGTGTATCGATCATGGGAGAGGGCGTTCCGGGCTGGCGCTGGCTTGACTTGCGCGCGGCCTTCGGTGCCATCGCCGCAGCTAACTGGACGGGAGTGACATCGATAGGAGCCCGAGGCGCGGAAGGTGATTGCCGAGCTCCCGCAGGCGGTCGAGAGCGCGACGGACGGGCGCGCTCCTCTAGAAAAAGCTCGCGAGGGTCGGATCCCCGACCCTCGCGAGACGGCCTCCCGTGCAGGCTTCCTCAGAAGCAGACGATGCGGCACACCCACCGGCAGTGGATGTGGAAGACCGGCCAGCAGATCCGGAAGCCGAAGATCGAGATGCAGACCCAGTGAATCTCGGTCCTGCACTCGATCCTGCAAACGAGCCTGCAGAGAGGAAACGGCCAGGGCAGCGGCTGGAACGGGTTGTGGAGCCCCTCCAGATGCAGCTGATCGAGGGGACCGAGCAGCCGCCGCTCGTTCAGGAGGCCGATCGGGTTGCGGGCGAACTCCGCGGCGAGTGCCTCGTCGCTGTTCACCTCCTCGTCGAATCTCTTCAGCGCCTGTTGGCGTTGGGAGGCGTAAGCGCTGAAGAACTTGAGCGCCGCCTCGGGCTTCGCGTACGTCTTGCGGATCTCGGCCTGCGCTTGCTTCTCCGAGATCTCTTCGATCTTGACGGTGGTCTGTCGGGGTCTCGCCATCTCAGTCTCCTTTCGAAGTCGGAGAGCGGTGCCGCAGCCAGGCCGCAGGCGAGCGCGAGGCGGGCTCCGCGCGCGAGCGTGCTCCAGGAGCCCAGCCGCCGCAGCAAGAGAAATTGGAGCGAGGTGAGGCACGTGTCGACCCTCGCGCTCCGGCGAGCGGACTGGTGCCGCAGAGGCTGGCGGACGCCGAGTCCCGAGCACCGCGTGCCTCCCTACGTAGACCTGTGTCACCAGTCTCTCGCACCGGCGGCAGGGGCGCAAGGGCGTGCGCGAGAGTCGGCGTCCTAACCGCGTGGGTTGCATAAACTCGGCCACGCGGCCGAAATGCTCGATTTGCAGGAAGATCGCGTCGCGCAGCCCCACGAGGCCTGGTCCCGCGAATCTCGCTTTCAACTGAGGTCCGTAAGCGCCGACTGCGCGTAGCGCTAGTCCATTAGCTCAGCCCTGGCTTCGGGGTGGCGCGCCTGCCACGTAGCCAGATAGACCTCGACCTCGCGACGGGCCTGCTCGGGAGTGGGAGCGCGAGGCACGTAGACCTCGATGCTGTCCGCACTGGTCTGCTCCGCCACGCACTCGGCTCGACGGAACAGGTCGAGAAGATCGCGGAGTGTCCCCCGGTCGGAGACTCGTATTCGCACTGGCCGCAGTTGGGGTCGCTGCGCCCCTCGAGACCCCATATCGGCAGCGTACTAGGCCGGGGTCCCTCGTTCGGGTACTCCTCGGGCGTGCGCCGGTGGTTTGGGGGGTGGTCGTGAGTGCGACTCGCCAGAACCCGCGCCAGTATGCCGCGCGAAATGTCCACCTCCGCCGACGAGCACCTGGTGGAGTCGGCGATTCCGTGTCGGCTGGCCTGTGGAAGAGTCAAGGCAACGGATCCCCACGCGGCTTGGGTCACTCTCCCGCAAGCCTCTCGTGTGGCCCGCCGTGAACTAGGCCTTGAACTCGACTAGGACGGTACTGTAGCCACCCGGATGCCGACGTTCAGACGAAGGCTGCGTACGTCGAAAACCGGGAGGGCGGCACGCCCGCCGCGCGCTCGCCGAGACGACGAGTGAGCTCCCCGAGCACTGCCCGGACGACGCTGCACCCTAGAGTCGTGGAATGAAGCGCCACCCCGCCCTGATCCCGCTCTCGCGCGACCATCACAATGGACTCGTGCAGGCATTGCGGCTGCGCCGTGCTGCTGCGGACGGAGATGCTTCTGCTCGGCTTGCGGCGGCCAGGGACTTCGTGGAGTTCTTCAGGAACGAAGAGCGTGTCCACCTTCGGGATGAGGAAGAAGAGCTCTTCCCGCTTCTCCTCAGGCACGTCCCGTCGCAGCCTGCTCCCCTCCGCGAGGCACGCGTCCAACACGTGCAGCTCGAGGGGTTCGCTCGCAAACTCGACATCGCCGTGGCGGCCGGCATCGTCGATCGAGAACTTTGGATGCGGCGGGAGAGCTGCTTGACGCACACATCCGGCTTGAGGAGCGACAGCTCTTTCCGCTGATCGAGGAACTCGTGCCAGACGGCGAGCTCCGGAGGCTCGGGCTCGCCGTCAGGGACGCGACCTGCGCCGTTCGGCGCCCGCCCCTCACGAGCTAGTCGTAGCCGAGTTGTGGCGCAAAGCGATGTCCCACCACCCCTGTGAGCGGGGGGCGGTGCGCACTCAGGCGTTCGGGCGCGGCGAGAGCAGAACGCCATGACAAGGCGTGGCGATCTCCGGTCGTCCAGGTGCTCGATTCAACTGATTTGCAGGGAAGACCGAGTTTTCGAACCCCACGGCCAGCTCTCGCCCACGGAGGCTTCCGAAGCCTTGCTCGCGCGAATGCCCGCCTTGCTCTGCGAAAGTCCCTGCTCCTTCGCGTTTCAGGTACCGGGAGGCCCGCCCGTACGTGCCCTGGCTGGAACCGCGCGCGGCGTCTACCCTCCGGCGATGGACGTCGCGCCGCGGATCGTTCCCGCGGCCGTCGTCCAACCTCGCGAACTGCCCGCACGGAGAGGTCTAGAATCCGCGGGCCATGCCAGGGCGCAGGAGGGGAAGGTGAGGCAGAGGTGGCAAAGGTTCTCTGTGTCCTGTACGACGATCCTGTTGACGGGTATCCGAGGTCGTACGCTCGAGACGCGATTCCCAGGATCGAGCGCTACTACGACGGTCAGACCACGCCGACCCCCGAGCGGATCGACTTCGAGCCGGGTGAGCTTCTCGGCAGCGTTTCCGGGGAGCTCGGGCTGCGGCGGTTCCTCGAGGAACGCGGGCACGCGTTTGTTGTCACGTCGGACAAGGACGGGCCGGACTCGGTCTTCGAGCGAGAGCTCCCGGACGCTGCGATCGTCATCTCCCAGCCGTTCTGGCCTGCCTACCTGACGGCTGAGAGGATCGCGAAGGCGCCGGGGCTGAAGCTGGCTGTCACGGCGGGGATCGGCTCGGACCACGTTGATCTGGAAGCGGCGATCGAGCGTGGGATCACCGTCGCCGAGATCACCTATTCCAACAGCATCAGCGTGTCCGAGCATGTGGTGATGATGATCCTGTCGCTGGTGCGCAACTACATCCCCTCGTATCAGTGGGTCGTCAAGGGCGGATGGAACATCGCCGACTGCGTCGCCAGGTCATACGACCTGGAAGGAATGCAAGTCGGGACAGTCGCTGCCGGCCGGATCGGTTCCGCTGTACTCAGGCGGCTGAAGCCGTTTGAGGTGGGGCTGCACTACACCGATCGACACCGACTCCCGGAGGAGGTCGAGCGCGAGCTCGGCGTGACCTACCACCCGGACGCCGAGTCGATGGTGCGTGTCTGCGACGTGGTCACGATCAACGCGCCCCTCCATCCTGAGACCGAGCACCTCTTCGACGACGCCCTCATCGCCAAGATGAAGCGTGGCGCCTACATCGTCAACACCGCCCGGGGCAAGATCTGCGACCGCGATGCGATCGCGCGGGCGCTGGAAAGCGGCCAGCTTGCCGGGTATGCCGGAGATGTCTGGTTCCCGCAGCCGGCTCCCAGGGATCATCCCTGGCGGTCGATGCCCCACCACGGGATGACGCCACACGTGTCGGGGTCGTCTCTGTCCGCGCAAGCCCGCTATGCGGCCGGGGTGCGCGAGATCCTGGAGTGCTGGTTTGATGGTCGTCCGATACGCGAGGAATACCTGATCGTCGATCGCGGCACGCTAGCGGGCGCCGGCGCTCATTCGTACAGTGCTGGCGACGCCACCGGCGGCTCAGACGAAGCAGCACGCTTCAAGGATCGCTAGCCTAGTCGAGCATTCTGAAAGCGCCATACGGCGTTCTGCCCTTTTGTCTGTTCTACTGCGGCAGTCGGGCCGGAACGGCGCTCACGAGCTACCGGGCTCGACGGCGGCGAACCCCTCCAACGAGGGACGCCTGCCCCTTCACGGTTCCCCAGACTTAGTTCCATGCGGACTCACTGGACACCCCTGCGCGCCGCACTCGTGTTTCTGGCCCTCGCCGTGGCTGCACTCGGCGGATTCGGGCTCCACTACGGCGGCTAAGCCCCCGACCGTTCACGTCGGGCGAGCGCCATGCTGAGGCGGGCGAGCATCGTCAGGTCGCAGCTAGGCCGTTTCGACAAGCAAGAGACTGGCCCCACAGTCGAATCCGTTTGCCTTAAAGCTCCTCGCCTCGCGCGCCTAAGCGCGTCGGTACGTTGCGGGCTTTGGGCCAGGTTCTGAGGGTGAGGCCAGTTCAGAACATCTTACGCCGTTTTGGGGCGTGGGAGCGGTTAGGGCTTCTTCCCGATCCCCAACCACTTGCGGATCTTTGCGATGAGGCTGGTCATAGGGCGACTCTACGCGGCCCGCCAAGATTCCCACGTATGGGGGACGCCAGAATTGTGGCGCGGGCCGCCCCGCGTTGGCTACTCCACGATCTCGGCGCGAACGGTCGGGTTCGTCGCTCTCCAGACGCGCAGGTGCAACTCGATCTCGCGGCGCTCCTGATCGGCGCCTGGCGCGTCGGGTCGGTACACCTCGATCATGCTGCCGCCCGCTCGCTCGGCTACGAAGTCAGAGCGGCGGAAATGCACGCAGAGATCGTCCACGAACGCCTGGTCGTCAAGTCGAATCAGCATGGGCCGCAGGACCCGCAACCCTACTCATCGGCTTTGGCGCTCCATAGGGACAAGACTCCGAACGAGGGTAAAAACTTGCACGGGCGGCGATGGGGTAAAACCGTGTCCTGCTTTGGGGTACCAAGCCGAAAGGCCGTACATGGGAGGCAGCATGAAACCTACGACCTGGCGTTTCGCCAAACCCTCCTACTACTAGGCTGCACGGTCTTTAATCCATCTGGAAGAACCGCCGCGCAGGACGCATGACGACCGTCGAGAACATCTCGCAGCCGGAGAGCCAGCTTCCCCAGGAGGAGATCGGATGTGGTCCGTCGGAGCCCCTCCTCGGGGTGCCCGTCGCCGTCATCCTCGCGGCGGGATCGAGCTCCCGCCTGGGAGGCGTTCCCAAGCCGCTCGCCCGCGTTGCCGGCGTCACGCTCCTCGAGCGGGCCGTCTCGACCTTCCGGAGCTCCGGCGTGCAGCGCATCATCGTCGTCGTCGGCCACGCGAGGGCGAGCGTGCGCGAGTTCGTCGCGCGGCGGGGCCTCGACGTCGAGCTCGTGGAGAACGACGACTTCGGGCTCGGCAACGGCTCCTCCGTGCTCGCGGGCGGGCGTGCCGCCGCCAGTCGCTTCCTCGTGGCGATGGTCGACCACGTCGTGGATCGCGAGGCCGTGACCCGCCTTCTGGCGAGCCGCGCCGCCTTCGCGCTCGCCGTCGACTCGAAACCCCGTCACTGCGACATCGGGGAGGCGACGAAGGTGCGGCTCGAGGGTGATCGGGTCGTCGCCGTCACCCGCGAGCTCGACGACTACGACGCCGTCGAGGCCGGTCTCGCCCTCTGCGACCTCGCAGTCGTGGCCGCCGCGGAGCGATCCCTGCTCGCAGGCGAGACGACGTGGAACGCCGTCAAGCGCTGCTGGCTCGCGGAAGGCGGCGAGATCGAGGCCGTCGACCTCGAGGGCCTCTTCTGGATCGACGTCGACACCCCCGGGGACGTGCGCCGCGCCGAGCGGCTCATCCTCGCCAGCGCCGCGCGCAAACCCTGGGACGGCCCCGTCGCCCGCCTCCTCAACCGCCGCCTTTCCTGGCGGCTCTCGCTCCTCCTCCTCCGAGCGGGCGCCTCACCGAACGCCGCGACCCTCTTCGCCTTCCTGCTCGCACTCCTCGCCGCGGGCACGCTCGCAGCCGGGCACGAGTGGTCCGCGGCGCTCGTGGCCGGAGGTGTCCTCACGCAGATCGCCTCGGTCGCCGACGGCGTCGACGGCGAGACCGCACGCGCCTCCCTGCGCGCCTCGCCCTCGGGCGCCTTCCTCGATTCCGTCCTCGACCGGATCGCGGACGCCGCCCTCCTCGCCGGGCTCGCGCTCGCCGCCGGGCTCGACACGGCCACGTGGGCGGCGCTCGCCGCCGCGCTGTTTGGCTCCCTTCAGGTCCCGTACGTGCGAGCGAGCTACGAGGCCTCCTTCGGCCAGCCGTTCCCTCCGTCCACCTACCGGCTCGGCGCCGGACGGGACGTTCGCCTCCTCGTCGTCGCCGTCTCCGCCGTAGCCCTCCAGCCCCTCGGGGGGCTCGTTGCCGTCGCGCTCCTCGCCAACCTCGAGGTCGCTCATCGCGTCGCGCGAGCGTGGCGTGCGCGGCCGTGGTACGCATGACCAGCTCCAAGGTTCCCCGAAGCGCGAAGTAGTCTGCGCTGAATGCGGCTACGAGGTCACCGGCGTCGGACCGGAACCGACGTCTTGCCCGAACTGCAAGCATCCTTGGCACTCGGCTTAGCCGGTCAGCCGCGCGGCCGCTCCGCGGTGTCGTTGAGGCCGGTCGTCGGAGACGACCGGAGCGGCGCCGCGCCCTAGCTCGTCGGCCGCGATGACGGTGCTCCTGGTCGGGAGAGGGTGACGACGAGGAAGATTTCGAAGCCTTCGGCTTTACGCGCGCCTACCTCAGCGGCGCCCTCGCGGTGGCAGTTTTCCGTGCTGGATTGCGGCCCCAACGTTTACCCGGCGGCACGCTGAGCGGCTGGCGAGCGTATTGGGAGCGCGGCATCTCCGAAGGTGCGGCACGGCTGCTTGCCGCTCTGCTCGGCTGCGTCTCTCCTTGAACGCGTTTGCGCCGGGTGTTACGTTCAGCGGCCAATCATTCTCGAGGGAGGTTGGATCATGGCGGCGGAAAGCGAAGCCGTTGGCGCGGTTGTTTCCCTCTGGCGCTATCCGGTCAAGTCAATGATGGGAGAAGAGCTGAACGCCGCCGAGGTCACGGAGCGCGGGCTACTCGGCGATCGTGCATACGCCCTCGTCGACCCGTCCACCGGAAAGGTCGCAAGTGCCAAGCAGCCTCGGAAATGGGGGAAGCTCTTCGACTGCCGATCGGCATACGTCGAGGCGCCGGGAGCTAGCGAGTCGCTCCCTCCCGTCCGGATCACCCTCCCTGACGGCGCGACGGTGACGAGCGAGCAGAGCGATGTGGACGGCATCCTCTCCACGCTGCTGGAGCGCGAGGTCGTGCTGACGAAATCCGCGCCCGAGACGCCCAGCCTGGAGGAGTACTGGCCGGACATCGAGGGCCTCGCTCACCGGGAAACGGTCACCGACGAGGCCATGCCCCCCGGCACGTTCTTCGATCTCGCGGTCGTCCATGTGTTGACGACCGCGACGCTCGACCGACTCCGCGAGCTCTATCCCGAAGGGCGCTTCGAAGTCAAGCGCTTTCGCCCAAACATCGTGGTCCAGCTCGACTCCGGCGACAAGGACTTCGTCGAGAACGACTGGATCGGCCGCACGCTCGCCGTCGGAGACGAGGTTCGGTTGAGCGTCACAGGTCCTTGCCCGCGCTGTGTGATGACGACCCTGCCCCAAGGGGATCTCCCGAAAGATCCGGGCATTCTGCGTGCGGCCGCTCAGCACAACGAGGTCAACGTCGGGGTATATGCCGCCGCGTCGCGAGGCGGCGCAGTCCGCCGCGGAGATCCACTCAGACTCGAGTAGCGGATGTAGACAACGCTCACAAGAGCATGCGATCGGTAAGTGGGAGCCCCTCCGGCGCTTATGCAGGCGCTTACTCATGGGCCGTGCAGGGATCGAACCTGCGACCTTGGGATTAAGAGTCCCCTGCTCTACCAGCTGAGCTAACGGCCCCCGCGGGAGGCCATTGTAGCGAGGGGCTTTCGGCGCTCAGGCCCGCTGCAGGCGGCGCGAGAGGTACCACGCGAGGGTCGTGCCGGCGCGGAATCCATGCGAGGCGAGCGCGGTCAGGAGGAGCTTGCGAGCCACGGAACGGCTAGATTCGGCCGACGGCCCCCGGATCCTTCCGCTTGACGCAAAGCCCCTCGACGCCGATGTGACCGCTGACGTGCTTTGTACGATTCATCGCCAATGAGGGCCGAGGTCGCCATCGTCGGCGCCGGCTACGTCGGCCTCCCTCTCGGACAGGCGTTTGCGGAAGCCGGAGTCCCGGCCGTGCTCGTGGACGTCGACGCCGAGAGGGTGGAGGCGATCAGCCGGGGCGAGAGCTACGTCGAGGACGTGCCTTCTGCCACGCTTCGTCCACTGGTCGAGGCCGGGGCGCTCGCGGCCACGACCGACTACGACGCCGTGCGCGAGGCCGACGCTGTGCTCGTGGCGCTCCCGACCCCTCTCTCCGCCAACCGAGAGCCGGACCTCTCCATCGTGCTCGACGCGGTGGCCGAGCTGGCACCCCGCCTGCGCGAGGGCCAGTTGTTCGTCCTCGAGTCGACGACCTATCCCGGCACGACGCGCGAGAAGGTCCTGCCCCTTCTCGCCGCGGGCGGGCTCGAGGTCGGCAAGGACTTCTTCCTCGCCTACTCGCCCGAGCGGGTCGACCCCGGCCGGACCGACTGGACCGCGAAGACGACGCCGAAGATCGTCGGCGGGATCACGCCGGCGTGCACCGAGCGAGCGCTCGCGCTCTACCGCCGGGCGGTCGAGACCGTGTTCGCGGTCTCCTCTCCGGAAGCGGCCGAGCTGACGAAGCTGCTCGAGAACATCTTCCGCGCGGTGAACATTGCGCTCGTCAACGAGCTTGCCCAGCTCTGCGACCGCATGAACGTGGACGTCTGGGAGGTCGTGGACGCGGCTGCCACCAAGCCATTCGGGTTCATGAGCTTCAAGCCCGGGCCGGGCCTCGGTGGGCACTGCCTCCCCGTCGATCCCTTTTACCTCGCCTGGAAGGCGCGCGAGTTCGACTTCTACACCGAGTTCATCGAGCTGGCCGGAAAGATCAACGAGAACATGCCGTACTTCTGCCTGGAGAAGATCACGCGGGCGCTCAACTCCCACGAGAAGGCGGTGAAGGGCAGCCACGTCCACCTCGTCGGAGTCGCCTACAAGGCGGATGTCGGGGATCTGCGCGAGTCGCCGGCCCTCAAGCTCATCGAGCTTCTCCGTGACGAGGGCGCCGACGTGTCCTACCACGACCCGCATGTCGCCGAGCTCCCCGCGCACGGTCTCACCTCGCAGGGGCTCGACGGAGCCCTTGCGCGCGCCGATTGCGTGGCGATCGTGACGGCCCACTCCGGGATCGACTACGACGGCCTCGTCGACCGCGCCCGTCTCGTCGTCGACTTCCGCAACGCCACGGGTGCGAACGGCTCTCAGAACGGACGCGTGTGGAAGCTGTGACGGAGCTTCGCGTAGGAGTGGCGGGGCTCGGGCACTGGGGACCGAACCTCGCCCGCAACTTCAGCGAGCTCGCCGACCTCGCCTGGGTGTGCGACCGGGACGAGGGCCGGCTCGGCCCCTTCGCAGCTCGCTACCCGGACGCGCGCGCGACCACCCGGTTCGAGAAGCTACTCGAGGATCCAGAACTGGACGCGGTCGTGCTGGCGACACCGGCGATCACGCATTTCGAGTTGACCCGGGCTTCGCTCCTCGCCGGCAAGCACGTCTTCGTCGAGAAGCCCCTCGCGCTCTCCGCGGTGCTCGGAGAGCAGCTCGTCGCCCTCGCCGAAGAGCGCGGCCTCGTCCTCATGCCCGGCCATCTCCTCCTCTACCACCCCGGCGTCGCAAAGCTGAAGGAGC
>Ga0214472_10000754_pt1 | contig 39018 bp, 40 predicted proteins | sample RVTome_6_FD_207662 | JGI IMG/M metagenome (GOLD analysis project Ga0214472, IMG submission 207662) | Soil microbial communities from uranium-contaminated site in the Upper Colorado River Basin, Wyoming, United States - RVT140D175 | ecosystem: Environmental > Terrestrial > Soil > Contaminated >...
GGGCTCGACTACGTCTCCTGTTCGCCGTTCCGCGTGCCGGTCGCCCGCCTTGCGGCCGCCCAGGCCGCGCTCGCCTCGGCCGAGGTCCGCGACAAGTAGTCGCCTATCGCTCGCCCTCAGGCCGCCTCGTCATTGTCTAGGGCATCGGTGCATTCCGGGTCATTGCCGGCGAAGTCCGTGAAACCGTCGAGGTCATTGTCGATGCCATCCCCGCATGCAGCGGGAACGGGCGTCGGCACTGGAGTCGGGACCGGTGTGGGGATTGGGGTCGGGATCGCGGTTGGCACAGGTGTCTGGTCGGGGGTGGGTAGCGCCGTCTCCAATGGAGTGCCGCTCGCCGTCGGGATCGGAGTGGCGACCGGCGTGGCGATCGGGGTCACGATCGGTGTTGGTGCCGCGGTACGGCGGGGGACGGGTGTCACCGCCGGTGGTGCGGGGGTGGGGCCAGGAGGGCCAAGGGGGGTCAACGTCTCCTGTGCAGCCGATGGACTTGGCTCTGGCTGACTCGACTGCGGGGTGGCCGTCTCTGCCAGGACGCTCTGTTCGGGGGTCGGGCTCGCCTGGGCGACCGGGCCGCCACCGGGTGACACACCAACCAGCTGGGATACGCCAACACCCAGGATCGCGGCGCTGAACAGGATGGCCGTGGCACCCACCAGGCGCCTCACCATGACCAGCCGCCCATGCTCCCGTCCGGTCACCTCCGCTGGCATGGCCGCGAGGCCGGTGTTGACGATCGCGAGCAGGTCGAGCGCGGCGATCGACTGCCGACAAGCCGCGCACACCGACGCGTGCACCGCCGCATCCCGGGGCGGCTCGCCATCGGCGCCGGCGGTCAGCCAGTCGTGGAAGCGCTGGTGGGGTTCGTTCATCGAGACGGCACCCCCGACGAGATGGCGCGGCTCGCCACGTCCTGAACGCGGTTGGCCAGCTCGCCCATCGGTTGGTCTGGCGGAGATCCCACATCGTCCGGGGAAGTGCGAGTAGCGTGGCGCAGGTAGCGTCTCCGGGCCTCGGCGACTGCATGCCGCGTCGCGGCGGGGGCGGCGTCGAGGATCGTCTCGACGTCGATCGGGTCAAAGCGCTCGATGGCCGAGGCGGCGATGGCCGCCCTGCCTTCGAGGCTCAGTCCGGCCAGTCCGCGGTACACCGTCTCACTCACGCCGAGCGGTGCGAGCGCAGCCAGGCGGGATTCAATCGGGGCCGATGGTCGGCGCGTCCGCCCCCGGACGAGCCCGCGCAGGGTTCGCGCCCGCAGCCACGCCGCCGCCCGCTCGGGGTGTCGGAGCGCAGCGGCCTGGGCGGCACCGGCGGCGAGCGCGAAGCCGGCGGCGCGCTCGGCAGCTCGGCTGTCACCGAGCGTGACCAGCAGGGCAAAGCCGTGCAGGCGCGACCCGTGGAGGTCGCGGAAGGCGGCCGCCAGGGTGGCGTCGTCGTACTGCGCAGGTGCAGGCTGCAGGATGGCCGTCGGACTCCTCCGGGTGATCGGCGCGGACCAGCGGCCGCCAAGTGTATTCCCCACGGGCAACCCCGGCCCGGGGCGTCGCAGGAGCAGCCGAAACTTGACTTCGTGGTAGAATGTCGACATCCCTCTTGACAAGCCCTTGACAATGCGCCGCATGGCGTGGGGTGGGTCTTCCGCATGACCGCTTCCGGCATCGCCGCCGAGATCAAATCAAAGCTCCCCGTGCTCGACGTGGTCGGCGAGACGGTGGCCCTCAAGCGGGCCGGCTCCGCGTACAAGGGCCTCTGCCCGTTCCACACTGAGAAGACGCCGTCCTTCATCGTCACGCCCGACCGGGAGAGCTGGCGCTGCTTCGGCTGCGGCGAGGGTGGGGACATCTTCAACTTCCTGATGCGACGGGACGGAATCGACTTCCGCGAGGCGCTCTCGCGGCTCGCCGAGAAGGCGGGGGTCGAGCTGTCGGCCCAGACCGCGAAGGAGGATCGCCATCGGCGCCGCCTGCGCGAGGCCCTCGAGGCCGCCATTGCCTGGTATCGCGAGGTGCTCCTGCAGGCAAGCCAGGCGGAGAAGGCACGCGCGTACCTCGAGGAGCGTGGACTGACCGCCGAGACGCTGGAGGGTTTCGGCATCGGCTATGCGCCGACGACCTGGGATGCGCTGACCCGACGCCTGGCTGGCCGCGGCTTCTCCAACGACGAGCTCCTGGCCTCCGGCCTGGCCTCAGTCTCGAACCGCGGCGGGGTGATCGACAAGTTCCGCGGCAGGATCATCATCCCGATCCGCGACGCTTCCGGCCGGGCGGTGGGTCTTGGCGGCAGGATCATGCCGGGCTCTGAGGGCCCGAAGTACCTCAACTCGCCGGCCGGTCCGCTCTTCGACAAGAGCCGCACGCTGTACGGGCTCGATCTGGCCAAGGCCGCGATCCGGCGCGAGAAGCTGACGGTGATCGTGGAGGGCTATACCGATGTGATGGCCGCTCACCAGGCCGGCTTCGCCAACGTCGTGGCCAGCCTCGGGACGGCGCTGACGAGGGGACAGATCGAGCTCGCGACCCGCTACGCGGACGGGATCGCGCTTGCGTATGACGTCGACCTCGCCGGCGAGGCGGCGACCCAGCGCGGGCTGCTGGAGGAGCTCGGACCGGATCAGTCGGTGAGCAAGGTGCGCGTGGTGCGCATCCCTGCCGGGAAGGATCCCGACGAGCTGATCCGCAACGACCCCGATGCATGGCGCACGGCAGTCGCTGAGGCGAAGCCGGTCATCGAGTACTTCATGGAGCGCACCGCGACCGAGGTCGACCTCGACACGATCACGGGCAAGCGCGAGCTGACCGGGAGGGCGCTGGCCCTCCTGAAGCGGGTCGGGGATCCGGTGGAGCGCAGCCTCTACCTGCAGCGACTGGCGCGACTCGTCAATGTCGAGGAGAAGGTCCTCCTCGAGGCACTTGCCCGTGAGCCGGTGCGGCGCGCGCCGCGGCTCGCCCCGCTGCCGGTCGGTCCCGGGACTGTCTCGTCCGCGGTGGAGGGCCTCGGGCCGCTCGAGCGCGAGGCGGTGAGCCTCCTGCTCCGATACCCGGCGCTGACCGCCGAACTGCCCGCCGACGAGCCGCTCCCGTTCCGCGACGCCGCGACTGCCGCGCTGATCGCGGCATGGCGAGATCGCGTGGCGCAGGGCGGCGGCACGGCCGCCGACCTCGAGGCGTTCGTCGGGAGCCTCGATCCGGTCACGGCGGGCCTGGCGCGAGAGCTGCTGGCCCACCTGGCCGTCAACGGGGATGCGGCACCGCTCGATGCAGGCGAAGCGGGTGCCCAGCTGCGTACCTGTCTTCTGCGACTCCGTGCCGCGCGCATCGAAGAGGCGATCCGCGACGGGCAGCTGCTGCTCGCGGAGGCCCAGCGCGAGGACGACGGCAGCCAGCTCGAGGCACTCAAGCAACAGATCAACCAGCTCGGCCGCGAGAAGGCCGATCTCAACAAGGCAATGGAATCTCCGGCCCACGCGGTCGGTGTCAGGAGGAGCTGATCGTGGCGAAGACAATCACCAGGGAGCCGGCGAAGGCACCGAAGGCTGCCGTCGCCGCTGGGGCCGTGAAGCGACCGCGCACATCGACGGCGGTGGCCAAGGCGCCCGTGGCCAAGGCGCCGGTTGCCAAGGCGCCGGTTGCCAAGAAAGCAGTTGCTGGGAAGTCGGTCGCCGCTGCGCCGAAGGCTGCCGCCAAGCCCGCTCCCGCCGCGGTGAAGGCTGCCGCCACGCCGAAGGTTGCCGCCAAGCCCGCTCCCGCCAAGGTGAAGGCTGCCGCGAAGGCCGCGACCGCGGCGCCGAAGGCTGCCGCCAAGGCCGCACCCGCAGCGCCGAAGTCAACCCGCCGCAAGGGGGGCACCACCACTGCCGCCACCGAGCAGAGCAAGGCGATGGGGGCTGCCCTGGAAGCTCTGCTCGCCAAGGGACGCGACGAGGGCTTCATCACCCACGACCAGATCCTGCAGGCGCTGCCGCAGCCCGAGATGCATCCCGGCGAGATCGAGGAGCTATATGCCGCGGCCGAGGAGGCAGGGGTCGAAGTCCTTGACGCCGACAACAACCCGACGCTGATCGCGGAGGCCGGGCTGGACGCCGAGGAGGCGGCCGCGGTCATCAAGCGCGAGGGGATCGACGAGGACCTCGATGCGCTCGCCGCCGACCTGATCGGCATCGACGACCCGGTCAGGATGTACCTCAAGGAGATCGGCAAGGTGGCCCTCCTCACCGCCGAGGAGGAGGTCGTGCTGGCCAAGGCGATCGAGCTCGGCGAGCTCGCCGTCGAGGATCCGGCACGCGCGCTGGTCAACCTCTACACCTGGGTGAGCAGCAACTCGGAGCCGAAGGCCCGCAGCATGGCCGCCATGCGCGCCTTCGACCTCCCCAAGGACTCCGCCCGCGTGACGCGCGATGCGATCGACTGGTGGGTCGCCAAGCGCAAGGAGACGATCAGCCCGCCGACGGTGAAGTTCAGCAAGGCGCGACGTGCGCCCGACCTCGACGACGAGGCGCGGGAGCGGATCATGCACGCCGAGTCGATCATGAAGCTGATCGGCGAGGACCCCGGAGAGACGCTGAAGCAGGCCATCCTGTTCGGCCACACCTACCGGCAGCGCGCCCTCGACCACGTCGGCGCCGCCGAGCTGGTCGAGCTCGAGCGCTGGGCGCGCGAGACTGCGCAGGAGATCGTCCGCGCCTACATCGAGGACGGCAACGATGCGGCCTACCTCCATGAGCTCGGCTACGACCCGACCATCCCGCCCGAGGTGCCGCTCGAGAAGCGTGCCGGCCGGCTGGTCGAGCAGAGCGTCGACGCCCGTAAGCGGCTGACCGAGGCGAACCTGCGGCTGGTGGTCAGCATCGCCAAGAAGTACATCGGGCGCGGGATGAGCTTCCTGGACCTCATCCAGGAGGGGAATATCGGCCTCATCCGGGCGGTCGAGAAGTTCGACTACGAGAAGGGCTTCAAGTTCAGCACCTACGCCACCTGGTGGATCCGGCAGGCGATCACCCGGGCGATCGCCGACCAGGCGCGCACCATCCGCATCCCGGTCCACATGGTGGAGACGATCAACCGCCTGATCCGGGTCAGCCGGACGCTGCTCCAGGAGCTGGGCCGCGAGCCTACGGTGGAGGAGATCGCGCGGCGCATGAGCCGCGACGAGATCATCCGCGAGCTGCGCGACAAGCTCCAGCGCGAGCCGACCGAGTCGGAGACCGATGAGCGGGAGGCGGCGGGGCCGCAGACCGTCTCACCGGAGAAGGTTCGCGAGATCATGAAGGTCAGCCAGGAGCCGGTCAGCCTCGAGACGCCGATCGGAGAAGAGGAGGACAGCCACCTCGGCGACTTCATCCCTGACCTTGCCAGCGTGGCGCCCGCCGACGCGGCGAGCCACCAGCTGCTCAAGGAGCAGGTCGAGGGAGTCCTCGACAGCCTCACCCCGCGAGAGCGGCGCGTCCTGCAGCTCCGCTTCGGCCTCGAGGATGGCCGCAGCCGGACGCTGGAGGAGGTGGGTCGCGACTTCAACGTGACCCGTGAGCGGATCCGCCAGATCGAGGCGAAGGCGCTGCGCAAGCTGCGCCACCCGAGCCGCTCCCGGAAGCTCAAGGACTACCTCGAGTAGACCCCTCCCGCGGGAGGCGGGTATCATCCGCGGCGCGTTCCGGCGTAGCTCAGTGGTAGAGCGGGCGGCTGTTAACCGCTTGGTCGTAGGTTCGAATCCTACCGCCGGAGCCACATCATCCCGATGGAACTCCGTCGCCGACTCCCGCGTCCCGGCGATATGAGAAGCCCGACTCGGCCCTTCACGATGGCGGCTGTCGCAATGCTCCTGACCCTCGCCGCCTGCGCTGCCACCCCAGGCGGCTCAGGCCCGACCGATGCGGCGGCCGCCACTCGACTGGCACTCGCCCAGCAGGCGCGCTTCGCCGGCATCGGCCCCCTCGACCCGAACCTCATCGGCCAGGCGGCGTGGTACGAGGTCACCGAGACCGATGACGGTTGGCAGGTGATGATCCGCATCGGCTGGGGAGACTGTCCCGCCGGCTGCATCAACGAGCATCACTGGACGTACGCCGTCGGCCGCGACGGCAAGGTCGACCTGGTTGGCGAGGAAGGAGACGCCCTTCCCGACGCGACCGGCGTGCACGGCACCGTGACCGCCGGACCGACCTGCCCAGTCGAGCGGGATCCGCCGGATCCGGACTGCGCCGCGCGACCGGTGGGCGGGGCCGTCCTGGTCTTCACTGACGCGGATGGCACGGAGGTGGCACGCGGGACATCGGCGGCGGACGGGACCTTCACGGTCGAGCTGGCGCCGGGGTCCTACCGCGTGACCGCCCAACCGGTCGAGGGCCTGATGGGTACCCCTGCCCCGATGGATGTCGAGGTCGAGGCCGGAGGGCCGATGACGGAGCTGCAGGTCTCCTACGACACCGGGATCCGCTAGCGGCGCTTGACCTCGAAGTCAGGGTCGACGGGAGCGGTGGGCCCGACGTTTTCGCTGGTCGGGAGGAGCACCCAGAGGAAGACCGCCATCGCACCCGCGAAGATGAGGAGCAACGCGGAGCCTGCCGGCTCGCCGCCAGTCGCCCACCAGTAGACGGCGCCGACCACGGCGATGACGATCGGGAGTGCCAAGATTCTGATCAGCATGGCCGCGATGATAGCCGAGGGGGCCGCTTCAGTGCATCACGGACCGGGCCACAATCTAGGCATTTCTATGCCTTAGACGAGCCAACCGCAATCGGTCCGCGCCACGGCACGCCCCTCGCCGGCTCGGACCCCGGTGACTGGCTCGCTGGCCCGCACCAGGGGGCCGGCGCCGAGCAGATCGTGGCTATCGGCCAGCGTGGCACGTCGGACGGCCGGGTCGGTGACCGGTGCCTCCCCCTCGGCGATGTCGGGGAGGGCTGCTCGCGGACCGGGGACCGTTGGACGGCCCGTCGCCGGGCGGGCGGTGATCAGCGACCCATCCGGGTAGGCGAGCCAGAGGCCGCGCATGCGGGCCACGAAGTGCTCGGCCATGCCTGGCACGAGGAGATCGACCTCGCCACGACGGCTGCGCCGATAGCCGCGCGGACGCTCGTCGGCCTGCACGCGGTCCACGAATGGGCGCTCGAGGAGCTCGCGGACGGCGACCGAAATCGACTCCGGCGCGTCGATCGTCGACCTCCCATCCCGGAAGGTGGCGGCGCCGACGACCGTGCCCTGGTCGCTTCCCTGGCTGCCCTGGACCAGTTCGTAGACGATCGTGTCCTCGGTTCGCAGCCGAGCGATGGGATCGATCACGGCCGCAGGATAGCCGATGCCGGTCGAACACCGCGGGCGCATCGGCGCAGCCCACTGGCCGGTGGCTTGGGTAGAATCCGGGGGACCAACGATGAGCGGAGGAGCCGGGTTGAGCGCTGTCGACGAGGGCGGGTATCGAACCATGGTGGAGGCGCAGGGCGACCAGCAGATCGACATCTGGGCCGCCGACCTCTTCATCGACTTCGCCAAGCGGATGGGTGTCGGAACCGCAATCGCGGCGTTCTGCGCGGTCGCCGATCTGGACGCCAGGGGATTCCAGCGCGCCTTCCTGGTCGGCGGGGGACCGGACCACGTGGTCGGGATCGACACGGCCGGTGCTCTTGCGGCGCCGATCTTCGAGCTGCCGCGCGCGGTCGCCGGCCTGCGCCGCACCGATCCCGACGCGCGGCGGAAGCTGGTGGCCTTCCTCGTCGGTCAGCGCGAGGTCATGAGCTACACGCCCTGACGGCTACGCCTCGCGCGTGGCCCGGATGATGGCGATCGCGTTTTCGAGCTTGAGCTTCGTGACGGTCAGGTAGCGCGCCAGGTTGTCCCGGTTGGTGTCCGGGATCTCGTCGATCAGCTCGCGCTGGCTCAAGATGTCGACCAGCTCGTCCACGGCGCCCGCCAGGCGGGCTCGATTGTTGACGAGGGCGTCGTCGGTGTTCCTGGCCGCGGCCACATGTCCGGCGACCGTCCGGGCACGCCGCTTCGGCTTTGCGGCCGGCTCCACATCGGGCTTCGCGCCACCGGTGATCCCCCGCAACCGCGACAGGGTCAGCTCGCCCGCGGCCACCTTCTTCGCAAGCCGCTTTCGCGTCCGCTCGTCCTTCACCTTCATCAGCTCGTAGGCATGGCTGAGCGTGTCTTTGCGCAGGGACACGAGCTCGCGGATCTCGGCCGGCGCTTCGGCGAGGCGAATCCGGTTCTCGACGTAGCCCTTGTCCTTCCCGATCTTCTGGGCGAGCTGGCGAAGCGTGTAGCCGAGGTCGGTCATCTTGCGGAACATGGCCGCTTCCTCGAGCGGCGAGACGTCCTCGCGCTGGAGGTTCTCGATGATCGACACCTCGAGGGCGGTCTCGTCGTCGAACTCGACGACGATGGCCGGGATCGACTCGCGCTGCGCCATGCGCGACGCGCGCCAGCGCCGCTCCCCGGCGATCAGCTCGAACTGGCCGCCAACCGGACGGACCAGGATCGGCTGCAGGACGCCGTGCTCGCGGATGGAGTCCGCCAGCTCGACCAGCGACTCCTCCTCGTACGAGAGGCGAGGCTGCGCGGGGTTCGGCAGGATCCGGCCGGTCGGCACCTCACGGATCTGCGCCTGCGTGGCGCGCGATTCGATGAGCGAGACGATACCGGGAGCGAGGTCCGTCGCCTGCGCCTCGTCGAAGAGGCGGTGGATGTTCTCGCTGAATGCTGGTCGCTTGCTAGCCAAGTTCGATCACCTCTTGTGCCAGGTCGCGGAACGCGCGAGCGGCGGCGGAATGCGTGGCGTATTCGGTCACCGGCTTGCCGGTCAGCGGTGCTTCTCCAAGCTTCACCGTCTGCTTGATCATGGTCGAGAAGACCCGATGGTCGCCCAGCTCCCGCAGGTTCTGGAGCATCTCGCGCGCGAGCACCGTGCGTCCGTCGTAGAAGGTCGCCAGCAGGCCGAGGATCTCCAGGTCGTGGTTCAGCTTGATCTTGATCGTGTTGATGACCTTGATCAGCGCGGTCAGTCCCTTGATCGCGTAGTACTGCGTCTGCACCGGGATGATCACGCGCGAGCTCGCCACCAGGGCGTTGATGGTGAGCAGCCCGAGCGTCGGCGGGGAGTCGACGATGATGACGTCGTACTGCCGCTCGGCCCACCCGTCGAGTGCGTCGCGCAGAACCATCTCGCGACCGATCGCCGTGAACAGCTCGACCTCGGTCGAGGCCAGCTCCAGCGTCGACGGCGCGACCGACAACCCCGGCATCTCGGTCTGCCGGACGATCTCGTCCAGGGGCACGCGATTCTCCGAGAGGACGTCGGACATCGAGTGCCGGACGTCGGAGAGGCTGATGCCGAGGCCAACCGTCAGGTTCGCCTGGGGGTCCATGTCGATGCAGAGGACCCGATATCCCAGCTCGGCAAGCGCACCGCCGAGATTGATCGAGGCGGTCGTCTTCCCGACTCCGCCTTTCTGGTTCGCGATCGAGATTACCTTGGTCACAAGATCACCTTGCAGCGGCTCGGGCGGAAACGGAACGTCGCGGATGCGACCGGTCGATCATACCCGGCACTACTCGCCCGCGACCATCCGAGTTATCCACAAGCTGCCGGAATGTCGACGTCTTTGTGCAAAGACGAGCATCTATACTCGGAGTTGTCCACCATTCGTCGGGCCCATAGCTCAGTGGTCAGAGCATCCGGCTCATAACCGGCGGGTCGCAGGTTCGATCCCTGCTGGGCCCACCACCAGCGAGGACGACGCCCGTGTCGACGGCCGACAAGCTTGCGAACCTCCGGCGGCTGCGCGAAGAGGCGCGGCTCGGGGGCGGCGAGGAACGCATCGCAGCGCAGCACGAGCGCGACAAGCTGACGGCGCGCGAGCGGGTCGAGCTGCTGCTCGACGAGGGATCGTTCGTCGAGCTCGACGCGTTCGTGACCCATCGGGCCACCGACTTCGGGCTGGACAACGAACGCTACCTCGGCGACGGCGTCGTCACCGGACATGGTCGCGTCGACGGTCGGCTCGTCTTCATCTACGCCCAGGACTTCACCGTTTTCGGCGGATCGCTGTCGGAGGCGCACGCCGAGAAGATCTGCAAGGTGATGGACCTGGCGATGAGCACCGGCGCGCCGATCATCGGCCTCTCGGACTCTGGCGGGGCGCGGATCCAGGAGGGAGTTGCATCCCTGGGTGGCTACGCAGAGATCTTCCTGCGAAATACCCTGGCCTCGGGTGTCGTGCCACAGATCTCGGTGGTGATGGGTCCCTGCGCCGGCGGCGCGGTCTATTCACCCGCGATCACCGACTTCACCGTGATGGTCGACGGCAGCAGCTACATGTTCGTCACCGGCCCGAACGTGGTGAAGACGGTGACGCACGAGGAGATCGACCTGGAAGGGCTTGGCGGGGCGCGCGTCCACAACGAGACGAGCGGGGTGGCCCATTTCCTGGCGGAGGGGGAGCCGCAGGCGATGGAGCTGACGCGGCGGATTCTCGGTTATATGCCGCAGAACAACGTCGACCCGCCACCGACGGCTGTCGAGTGGCGCCCTCCGGAAGTCGCCGGCGCGGATCTCGACACCCTCGTGCCCGATTCGGCGCAGCGCTCGTACGACATGCGGCGCGTGATCGCGGGGCTCGCCGACGCCGACTCGTTCACCGAGGTCCACGCGCACTTCGCGCGGAACATCATCTGCGGATTCGCGCGAGTCGAGGGGCGGAGCGTCGGCGTCGTCGCACAGCAGCCCGAGGTGCTGGCCGGCGTCCTCGACATCGACGCGTCGGACAAGGCGGCGCGCTTCGTCCGCTTCTGCGACTGCTTCAACATTCCGCTCATCACCCTCGTCGACGTCCCGGGTTTTCTGCCAGGGGTCGACCAGGAGCATCGCGGCATCATCCGTCACGGCGCGAAGCTGCTGTATGCGTACTGCGAAGCAACGGTGCCTAAGGTGACGGTGATCACCCGCAAGGCGTACGGCGGCGCCTACGACGTCATGAGTAGCAAGCACGTGCGCGGCGACCTGAACTTCGCGTGGCCGACGGCCGAGATCGCGGTGATGGGTGTCGAGGGCGCCGTGAACATCATCTTCCGCGACCGCATCGCGGAGGCCGCCGACCCGGAGGCGGAGCGGTCGAGCCTGGTGTCGGAATACGAGGCGCGCTTTGCCCATCCGTACATTGCCGCGGCAAGGGGATACGTCGACGAGGTGATCCTCCCGTCCGAGACGAGGGCACGGGTGGTCGACGCACTGGCGATGCTGCAGGGAAAGCGCCAAGCGGTACCCGCCAGGAAGCATGGCAACATCCCCCTCTGATCGCAGCTCGTCTTTGCGCAAAGACGGGGCACCCTTTCGGCGACTGCTGGTCGCCAACCGAGGCGAAATCGCGGTCCGCATCATTCGCGCCTGTCGCGAGTTGGGGATCGAGTCGGTCGCGGCCTACAGCGATGCCGATGCCGATGCGCTCCATACGCGCATGGCGGATCGCTCGGAGCGGATCGGCCCGCCCCCGGCCGCCGACTCATATCTGTCGATCGACGCGTTGCTGGCCGCCGCGGCCCGTTCCGGCGCGGACGCGGTGCACCCAGGCTACGGCTTCCTGTCGGAGAACGCCGCCTTCGCCCGGGCGGTCGAGGCCGCAGGACTCGTCTTCGTTGGCCCACCAGCCGAGACTCTCGAATCGCTCGGCGACAAGCTGGCGGCTCGCCGGTCCGTCGCCGCTGCAGGGGTCCCCATCGTTCCCGGGCTGCTGGTGCCACTGGTCGCCGACGGGGACGGATCGGTCTCGAAGGCCGACCTCTCCGGGGTCGGCTTTCCTGCCCTCCTCAAGGCTGCTGCTGGCGGTGGTGGGCGCGGGATGCGCGCGGTCGCGGACCTCGCCGAGCTGGAGGCGGCACTCCCCGGCGCGGGTCGCGAGGCGATGGCGGCGTTCGGGGACGGCACCCTCTACCTGGAGCGGCTGATCGCGCCCGCCCGGCACGTCGAGGTCCAGCTGCTCGGCGACCGGCATGGCAACCTGGCCGTCCTCGGCGAGCGCGAGTGCAGCGTCCAGCGGCGGCATCAGAAGCTGGTGGAGGAGTCGCCCTCGCCCGCGGTCGACCCCGGACTGCGGGAGGCCCTGGCCGACAGCGCCCGGCGTGTCGCCGGCACGGTAGCCTTCCACAATGCCGCCACGGTGGAGTTCCTCGTCGACGCGGACGGCGGTCACTACTTCCTCGAGATGAACACCCGCCTCCAGGTCGAGCACGGCGTCACCGAGCTGGTGACCGGCCTCGACCTGGTCGCCTGGCAGATCCGCTTGGCGGCGGGGGGGCGGCTGCCCCAGTCGGTGCTGGCTGCGCCTTCGCGGGGTCATGCGGTCGAGGTGCGCCTCTACGCGGAGGATCCTCACCACGGTTTCGCCCCGGTGTCCGGGGCCATCAGCAGCTGGCGGATGCCGGACGGGCCGGGGATCCGGGTCGACGCCGGCGTCGCCGGCGGCACGGCACTGCCGGTCGAGTACGACCCGCTGCTCGCCAAGCTGATGGTGCATGCCGAGAATCGGCCGGCAGCCGTCGCCCGCCTCCGGCGCGCCCTCGACGAGACCGCCATCGGCGGCCTCCAGACCGACCTCTCCTTCCTGCGCTGGCTGGTCGATGCGCCCGCCTTCGTCACTGGTGCCTACGACACCAGCCTGATCGAGACGGAGTGGGGGGCAGGTCCCCGTCTCACCAGTGAAGAGCGCTCCCTGGCGGCCGAGGTCGCGCGCCTGGCGCGGGAACGCGCGACGCGCGAGCTGCCTGCGGCAGCCGGCGGCCCGCCGGGGATGGACAGCGCCTGGCAGCAGCTTGCCCGGCGCGAGGCCGTTGGGCGTCGGCGGCCAGCGTGAGCGAGCTCGAGCTGAGCGTGGATGGGGCTCCGGTCGAGCCTGCCTCCGGCTGGACCCTCACCTGGCTGGACGCCGATGCCGGCGTCGCCCGACTCGACAACGGATCGCAGTCCATGGTCTGCCTCGTCGAGGGCGCCGGGATGGACTGGACGGTGACCCTGCGCGGCCGTCGCATCCCCGTCGTGGTGCGCAGCTGGCGGGAGCGAGTGCTGGCCGACGCCGAGTCTGCCTCGCGTCGCCACGGCGGCCCGATCGAGGTGCGGGCGACACTTCCCGGGCTGGTGGTTGCGCTCGCGGTCCGGGAGGGGGACGAGGTGGCAGCCGGAGCGACGCTGCTCACCATCGAGGCGATGAAGATGCAGAACGAGGTCCGCGCGCCGCGGGCCGGGCGCGTCGTCGCCGTCGGCGTCGTCGCGGGCCAGGCGGTCGCAGCCGGCGCTTCGCTGCTGCGCATCGAGTAGTGGGCTGCCCCGCCCGCCTCGTACAATCGCCCGATGAGCGACCCCGAGCGCGCCGCCCGGCCTCCGCATCGGTCCACCTCGGGGATCGAGATCCGACCGGTCTACCGAGCCGCGGAACGCGGACCCGGCCACGCGGACGTCGAGCCTGGGGCGTACCCGTTCACCCGCGGCATCCATCCCGACGGATACGTCGGGCGCCCCTGGACGATGCGGCAGTACGCCGGCTTCGGCTCTGCCGCCGAGACGAACCGTCGCTTCCGCTACCTGCTGGCGAGCGGCCAGACCGGCCTCTCGGTCGCCTTCGACCTGCCGACGCAGATGGGCTACGACAGCGACGACCCGATGGCGGTGGGGGAGGTGGGCCGGGTCGGGGTGCCGATCGACACGATCGCCGACATGGAGGCGCTGTTCGAGGGGATCCGGCTGGATGCCGTGAGCACCAGCATGACCATCAATGCCACCGCGGCCATCCTGCTGGTCCTGTACGAGACGGTTGCCCGCCGGCAGGCGATCGATCCCGGCGTCCTGCGCGGCACGATCCAGAACGACATCCTCAAGGAGTACATCGCGCGCGGTACCTATATCTATCCACCCGTCCCCTCGATGCGGCTGGTGACTGACACCTTCGCCTACTGCCGTGCCGAGCTGCCGGCCTGGAACACGATCAGCATCAGCGGCTACCACATGCGGGAGGCGGGAGCGACTGCCGTGCAGGAGGTGGCCTTCACCATCGCCGACGCGATCGCCTACTGCGAGGCGGCGATTGCGGCCGGGATGGCCTTCGACGACTTCGCGCCGCGCCTCTCCTTCTTCTTCGCCGCCCACAACGACCTCTTCGAGGAGGCCGCCAAGTTCCGGGCGGCGCGCTCGGCGTGGGCCCGGGTGGCGCGCGATCGCTTCGGCGCCCGTGATCCGCGCAGCATGGCGATGCGCTTCCACGTCCAGACCGGGGGCAGCACCCTCACCGCCCAGCAGCCGGAGACGAACGTGGTCCGCACCACGGTCCAGGCGCTGGCGGCCATCCTGGGAGGCGCGCAGAGCCTCCACACCAATGCCTCGGACGAGGCCCTGGGACTGCCCACCCCCGCGACGGCGCGCCTCGCCCTCCGGACCCAACAAGTGTTGTATTACGAGTCGGGCGTGAGCGCCCCGGTCGATCCTCTGGGCGGGTCGTACTACGTCGAGGCGCTGACCGACGAGATCGAGGAGCGGGTGCACGCCGAGCTGGCCGAGATCGATCGTCGCGGCGGTACGCTGGCCGCGATCGGGGACGGCTACCAGCAGGCGGCGATCGCCGACGCCGCGTACGTGGCGCAGCGCGCCATCGAGTCGGAGGAGCGGATCGTCGTCGGGGTCAACGCCCTTGCCGAGGATGGCGACGAGCAGCGCCCGCAGGCACAGGCCATCGACCCGCAGGCAGAGGCCGAGCAGGTGACCCGGACCCGTGACGTGCGAGCCAGTCGCGATGCGTCCCGCGTGGCCGAGACGACCGCGGCGCTCGAGGCTGCGGCAAGCGGGACGGAGAACGTGGTGCCGCGCATCCGCGCCTGCGTCGAGTCAGGGGTCACCCTCGGCGAGATCAGTGCCGTGCTGCGCGGCGTCTGGGGGGAGTACCGCCCGTGACGGTTGGGCCGATCGACCACGTCGCCATCGTGGTGCGCTCGATCGACGAGGCGCTGCCGCGCTATCGGGCCTTCTTCGGCTGGGAGCCGATCGACCAGCCACGCGTTTTCGCATCCCAGCATGTGCGCCTCTGCTTCATGGTGCCGCCATCCGGGCAGGGGGCCAAGGTGGAGCTCGTGGAGCCGACTGACGAGGAGAGCGGAGTGGCCCGCTTCCTCGCGACGCGCGGGGAGGGGCTGCACCACGTCTGCCTGACCAGCGACGACCTCGTCGGGGACCTCGAGCTCCTGGCGTCGGCGGAGGTCGAGCTGATCGATCGCGAGCCGCGTCCCGGCGCCCACGGCGAGGTGGCGTTCATCCATCCGCGCGCGCTGAACGGGGTGCTGTGGGAGCTGCTGGGAACGTCACCGGAAGAGGCACCCTGAGCGATCCGCCCGGGCGAGGCGCCTAGCGGACACCCGCCTCGCGCAGCAGGGCGGGGATCTGCGACGGGGAGTCGGCGACCCGCACGCCCGCCGACTGCAGTGCCTGGCGCTTCGACTCGGCGGTGCCGGCGCCACCCGAGATGATCGCGCCGGCGTGCCCCATCCGCCGCCCGGGTGGCGCCGTCCGCCCGGCGATGAAGGCGGCGACCGGCTTCCGCACGTCGCGGGCGCAGTACTCCGCGGCCCGCTCCTCCTCGTCGCCACCGATCTCCCCGATCAGCACGATCGCCTCGGTCTCCGGATCGGCGTTGAGCATCTCGAGCACGTCGATGAAGTTGGTTCCGACGATGGGATCGCCACCGATCCCGACGCACGTCGTCTGGCCGACACCGGCATCGGTCATGGCCTGCACCACCTCGTAGGTGAGGGTCCCTGAGCGGCTGACCAGGCCGACCGGTCCGGGCCGATGGATGTCGCCGGGGATGATCCCCACCTTGGCGCCGCCGACCGTCGTCGCGCCCGGACAGTTCGGACCGATGAGTCGCACCCCCAGCGAGCGAAGCACGTGGTGCACGCGCAGCATGTCGAGGGCGGGGATCCCCTCGGTGATGCAGATCACCAGCGGGATGCCCGCGTCGGCCGCCTCGAGCATGGCGTCGGGCGCAAAGGGGGCCGGGACGAAGATGCAGGCCGCATCGGCGCCGGTCTGCGCCACCGCGTCGGCGACGGTGTCGAAGACAGGCACCTGCCCGTCGACCGCCGACTGCCCCCCCTTGCCGGGCGTGACCCCGGCCACGATGTTCGTCCCGTACTCGAGCATGGCCCGCGAATGGAACTCGCCCTCGCGCCCGGTGATCCCCTGCACCACGAGGCGCGTCGTGGCGCCGACGAGGATGCTCATCCCGGCGAGCCCGCCGCGGCCACGGCCTTGCGGGCAGCGTCGTCGAGGCTGTCGGCGGTGATCAGGTTCGCGGCGCGCAGGATCTCGGCCGCCTCCGACGCGTTCGTGCCGACGATGCGAACGACCATCGGCACCTGGCGTCCCAGGCTGGCCCGTGCCTCGACGATGCCATGGGCGACCTCGTCGCCGCGGGTGATGCCACCGAAGATGTTGATGAGGATCGCCCGCACGTTCGGGTCCTCGAGGATGATGCGGAAGGCGGCCGCCACCCGCTCGGCCTTGGCGCCGCCGCCGATGTCGAGGAAGTTCGCCGGCTCGCCACCCGCCAGCTTGACGAGGTCCATCGTGGTCATCGCCAGCCCTGCGCCGTTGACCATGCAGCCGATGGTGCCGTCCAGCTTGATGAAGTTGATGCCGGCATCACGCGCCGCGGTCTCGGACGGCTCCTCCTCGCCCAGGTCGCGCAGCGCCTCGAGGTCGGGATGGCGAAAGAGCGCGGAGTCATCGAGGACGATCTTGGCGTCGAGCGCCTGCAGCTTCCCCTCGTCGGTCACCACGAGCGGGTTGATCTCGGCGAGGTCGGCGTCCGATTCGATGAAGGCGGCATGCAGGCCTCGCAGGATCGCCGAGAACTCCTTGCGCAGCTCCGCGGCAAGTCCCAGGAAGAACGCGACGCGGCGCACCTGGTGCTCCTGCAGACCGATGAGCGGGTGGAGCGGCAGGCGCAGGATCGCGTCCGGGTTCGTTCGCGCGGTCTCCTCGATCTCCACGCCCCCATCGGCGCTGGCGATGATCGTGACGGCCTGCCTGCCGCGGTCGAGGATCAGGCCGAGGTAGTACTCCTTCGCGATCTGGACGGCCGGCGCCACGAGCACGGTTCGCACCGTGACCCCCTTGATGTCCAGCCCGATGATCTCCGCAGCGCGGGCAGCGGCCTCGTCCGGGGAGGCTGCCAGCTTGACGCCGCCGGCCTTGCCGCGGCCCCCGACCAGCACCTGGGCCTTCACCACCACCGGCCCCCCGATGCGATCGGCCGCCCCGCGCGCTCCGTCGGGGGTGGTCGCCGTCTCGCCGGCGGGCACCGGCACGCCGTGACGGGCGAGGATCTCCTTCGATCGGTACTCCTGGAGCTTCACATCGCCCTCCTGAGGGGACAACGGGTGGTCACCCATCAGCCTACACTTGCGATCCCTACCGCCGGCGCTGTGACCGGCGCGCACCGGAGACCTGAGTCCGTGACCTACACCGTCACCCTGATCCCCGGCGATGGGATCGGCCCCGAGCTGAGCGAGGCCACCGTCGGCGTCCTCGAGGCGACCGGGATCGGCTTCGCCTGGGAGGTGCAGCAGGCCGGTGAGGCCACCATCGCCGCAGAGGGGACCCCGCTGCCCGAGCGGGTGATCGAGAGCATCCGCCGCAACGGCGTGGCCATCAAGGGCCCGATCACAACGCCGGTCGGGACGGGCTTCCGCAGCGTGAACGTGGGACTTCGGCTCGCACTCGAGCTCTATGCCAACGTGCGGCCCGCCCGGAGCATGGTGGGGGTCGAGTCGCGCTACACCGACGTCGACCTGATCATCGTCCGCGAGAACACCGAGGACCTCTACGCCGGGGTCGAGCATCGAGTCGGGCCCGATGCCGCGGAGAGCATCAAGATCATCACCCGCGCCGCGTCCCAGCGGATCGCCCGCTATGCGTTCGAGTACGCGGTGCGCAACGGGCGGCGGAAGGTCACCGCCGTGCACAAGGCCAACATCATGAAGCTCTCCGACGGCCTCTTCCTGGAGAGCTGCGGGCAGGTGGCAGCCGAATATGCCGGCCGCGTCGAGTTCGAGGACCGGATCGTCGACAACATGTGCATGCAGCTCGTTCAGAAGCCGAACCTGTACGACGTGCTCGTCCTCCCGAACCTGTACGGCGACATCGTCAGCGACCTCGCGGCTGGGCTCGTCGGTGGGCTCGGCGTCGCGCCGGGCTCGAACATCGGCGAGACGGCGGCCGTCTTCGAGGCGGTCCACGGCTCGGCGCCCAAGTACGCGGGCCAGAACCGCGCCAACCCGACGGCGCTGATCCTCTCCTCGGCGCTGATGCTTCGGCACCTCGGGGAGACCACCGCCGCAGATCGGGTCGAGTCGGCGGTGCGGGCCGTCATCGCGGAGGGTCGCCTCACGACCCACGACCTGGGGGGAAGCGCCGGCACCCGCGAGTTCGCGGCCGCGGTCGCCGAGCGCGTGCGGGGCGCCTGAACGGTCCATGTTCCGCTATCGGATCAGCTGGTCACAGCTGGCCTGGTTCGGGCACCGGCTGTCGGGGGTCGGCGTCCTGGTCTACCTCTTCATGCACATCGTCGAGAATGCGACGCTGGCATTCGGGGCTGACGTCTACGACCTGACCCAGACCTTCTTCCGCAACCTCCCGGTGCGCCTGGGCGAGATCGTCCTGATGGCCGCGCTCGTCTACCACTCCCTCAACGGGCTGCGCGTCATCGCCATGGACTTCTGGCCCTCGACGACGCGCTGGTATCGGCCGCTGACATTTGGGGTGATCATCGGCACGATCGTGGCCATGATCCCGCTCGGCCTGATCATGATCACCCCGTACGCGCCGTGGAACGGCCGCTGATGGCGATCGGACGACGCATCTGGCCGGTCCAGGGCGACCCGCTGCGGCGCAACCCGTCGCGCGCTGCCACGCCGCGGCCGGCCGAGCCTGGCTTCGAGCGCTGGATGTGGTACTTCACCCGCATCAGCGGCCTCCTGCTGGTGGTGCTGGCGATGGGGCACATGCTGATCATGCACGTGCTGGTGCAGCTGACCGGCGAGGAGATCAGCTTCGCCTTCGTCACCAGCCGATGGGGGACGCCGTTCTGGCGGATCTACGACCTGCTGCTGCTCGTCCTCGCGTTGGTCCATGGCGTGAACGGAGCACGCATCATCATCGGCGACTACGTCGAGCGCGGCGGCCTGCGCAGCCTCCTCATCGGCATCCTGCTGGCGCTCACCTTCATCTGGCTCCTGCTTGGAATCTTCGTCATCGTGACCTTCGATCCCAACGGCGCCCCGGCCGTCGGACCCTTCTCGTGAGCCTCGTTCGGCGTGCCGAGCAGAGGCGCCCTCGACCCCGGACGCACGACCTGGATGCGGTGGTGGTCGGTGCCGGGGGCGCCGGCCTGTACGCCGCCCTCGAGCTGAAGCGCAACCTCGGGCCGGAGGCCCGCATCGGCGTCATCAGCAAGCTGTATCCCTCGCGCTCCCATACCGGGGCGGCGCAGGGCGGTGTCTGCGCTGCGCTCGGCAACACCGAGGAGGACAGCTGGGAGTGGCACTGGTTCGACACCGTCAAGGGGGGTGACTACCTCGTCGACCAGGACGCCGCCGAGGTGATGTGCCACGACGCGGTGGACACCGTCATCAACCTCGAGCACCTCGGCCTGCCCTTCAACCGGACGCCGGACGGGCTCATCGACCAGCGGCGGTTCGGGGGCCACACCCGCAACTTTGGCGAGGGGCCGGTGCGCCGGGCCTGCTTCGCCGCCGACCGGACCGGGCACCACATCCTGCAGACCCTCTACGAGCAGTGCATCCGCCACGACGTGGCCTTCTACGACGAGTACCAGGTGCTCGACCTGGCGATGCCGGGCGGCAGTGGCGGGCCGGTCAATGGCGTCATTGCCCTCCAGCTGTCGAGCGGAGAGATCCACTCCTTCCGGGCGAAGGCGGTCCTCTTCGCGACCGGCGGCTTCGGCAAGATGTTCAAGGTGACGAGCAACGCCCACACACTGACCGGCGACGGGGTGGCGATCGCGTATCGTCGCGGTCTGCCGCTGGAGGACATGGAGTTCTTCCAGTTCCACCCGACCGGGATGTACAGGCTCGGCTTCCTCCTCTCTGAGGCGATGCGCGGCGAGGGTGGGTTCCTGGTCAACGGCAAGGGGGAGCGCTTCATGGAGCGCTACGCGCCGACCATGAAGGACCTCGCCAGTCGCGACGTGGTGAGCCGAAGCATCTACCAGGAGATCGCTGCCGGGCGCGGCGTGAACGGCGAGGACTTCGTCCACCTCGACGTCAGGCACCTGGGCGCCAAGGTGCTCAACGAGAAGCTGCCGGACATGAGCGGCTTCATCCGCACCTACTTCGGCATCGAGCCGCTCACCGACCTGGTGCCGATCCAGCCGACCGCCCACTACGCGATGGGCGGGATCCCGACCGACGTCGACGGCCGCGTCCTGGCCGATGAGACCGCCGCGAAGGTGCCCGGCTTCTACGCGGCGGGGGAGTGCGCCTGCGTCAGCGTCCACGGCGCCAATCGGCTGGGGACCAACTCGCTGCTCGACATCCTCGTCTTCGGCCGCCGGGCCGGCATCGCCATGGCCGAGGAGGTGCGCCGGGCGCCGGTCCCGGAGCCGGACCCGGGTGCCGAGGCCTCGGTCGCCGACGCCATCGATGAGCTGCTTGCCCGCGCCGAAGGGGAGCGCCCGGCGATGATCCGCGGCGAGCTGCAGGAGACGATGTTCGCCAAGTGCAGCGTCTATCGCTCGGCGCCGCTCCTCGCCCAGGCCTGGGACGAGATCGATGCCCTCCGCGTCCGCGCTCAGCGGCTGGTCGTCGACGACAAGGGGCGGCGCTACAACACCGACCTCGGCGAGGCGCTGGAGCTCGGCTTTCTGCTCGATTGCGCCGAGGCCACGGTGGCATCAGCCATCGCTCGCACCGAGAGCCGGGGAGCGCACGCACGCGAGGACTACCCCGACCGCGACGACGTCAACTGGCTGAAGCACACCTTCGCCTTCCGTTGGTCCGACGGCGCTCCGCCGCGGCTGGCCTTTCGTCCCGCCACGATCACCCGCTTCGAACCGAAGCCGCGGGTCTACTGACCGATGGACGTCCAGCTGCGCATCCTTCGCTTCGACCCCGAGCGCGACGCCGAGCCGCACTGGGAGGAGTACGTCGTGCCGGCCGAGCCGTCGGACCGGGTGCTCGACCTGCTGCACCAGGTGAAGTGGTACCAGGACGGCACCCTCACCTTCCGGCGCTCGTGCGCGCACGGCGTCTGCGGCTCGGATGCGATGCTCATCAACGGCCGCAATCGGCTCGCCTGCGAATACCTCGTCAAGCACGCGGGGCAGGAGATCAGCGTCGAGCCGGTGCCCGGCACGCCGGTCGTCAAGGACCTGCTGATCGACCTCGACGGGTTCTGGGAGAAGTACCGGTCGGTGATGCCGTACCTCGTCAACGAGGAGGTGCCGGCCGATGGCAGGGAACGGCGCCAGTCGCCCGAGGAGCGCGAGCGGTTCGACGACACGAGCAAGTGCATCCTGTGCGGCGCCTGCACCACCGCCTGCCCGTCCTTCTGGGCGAATCCCGATTACGTCGGGCCGGCCGCGATCGTCAACGCGCATCGCTTCATCTTCGACAGCCGGGATCACGCCACCGAGGAGCGGCTGGAGATCATGGCCGATGCCGACGGCGTCTGGCGCTGCCGCACGATCTTCAACTGCGTGGAGGCCTGTCCGCGCGGTATCAACATCACGCGCGCCATCATGGAGGTCACGCGCCAGATCGAATCCCGCGGCCCGTGAGCTCAGCCACGGCCTCCAGGCGCATCCTGATCTACACCGATGGCGCCGCGCGAGGCAATCCCGGCCCCGCGGGACTTGGCGCACTCCTGCGTGACGCCGAGACCGGCGAGGTGCTCGCCGAGCTGGCCCGTTTCCTGGGCGTCCGCACCAACAACTACGCGGAGTGGACTGCCGTCGAGGACGCGCTGCGCGAAGCGCTGCGCCTGGGCGCCACGCACGTGGACCTGCGGATGGACTCGGAGCTCGTGGCGCGCCAGATCAGCGGGCGCTACCGGGTCAAGCACCCCGACCTGAAGCCGATCCACGCCAGCGTGATGACGATGCTCGGCCAGCTGGACGGCTACACCGTGGGCCACGTCCCCCGTGAGCTCAACAAGGACGCGGACCGTCTCAGCAACGTGGCCATCGACGAGCTGCGGTGATTCGGTGCGAATGCGAATCGCCGCCGTCTCGCTGTGCCTGATCGCATTGGTCGCGGGCTGCGCCGCTCCCGCCGCATCGGAGGGGGATGGCGTCAATGCGCCGCCGCCGTTTCCCGGCAGCGTGGCGGCGACCTCGTGGCGGACGGCGGAGGACCCGCCCGAGGGCTTCGGCGTTGGCGGTGCCAGGTACGACTCGCCGATGGCCACGCTCGAGGCGCTGATGACGTTCGGTGTGCAGAGCGAGGGCGGCCTTCCGTCGGGGGTGCGGCCCACGGGCGACGTCCTCGATGCGGGCGCCGCGACCGCCCGGGCGTGGATCCAGCTCACTGGCACGGCAGACGACTCGGTCGCCGGGCAGGAGATCCTCCTGTATATGGTGAAGGATGGACGAGGCTGGTTCATCGACCGGCTGGCGTTCCGCGACCATTGCCGCCGCGGAGTGGATCCTGCCGGCGACCAGTGTGTCTGAGCTCTTCCTTCGAACGCCCGTTCAGTCCGCCCAGGTGGTCGGGTACAATGTGCGTCCCTGGAGGCGGCCGGACGGCCGCGGGCGCGATCGTCGAAAGGCGGCGTCCGAGGAAAGTCCGAGCTCCATAGAGCAGGTTCGCGGGTAACGCCCGTCCGCCGTGAGGCGAGGACCAGCGCCACAGTGACGATGCCCGCGCAGGCGGGAGTGAAACGCGGCAAGCTCGAGCCGGAGCAAGACCGAATAGGAGGGCGCAAGGCGGCGTTCGCGCCGCAGCAGGCTGCTCGCTCAGCCCTCGGGTAGGTCGCTCAGATGGATGGCCGTCGCGGCGCCGAAGGGCGCCGGCACAGAACTCGGCTTACAGGCCGCTCTCCAGGGACTCGCCCCAATCAGGCGTATTGGCCGATGCCTCTCCGCGGGGCGGAGTGGGCGCGGGTGAGGTTGCCTGCGCTCGACATCTCCCTAGTCCTCGTCGGCCCGCCAGATCGTGGTCGCGGTGCACGCGTTGCAGATGGCCCGGGCCTCGTCCATGGTCCCAAGCGGGAGCGGGTAGTCGAGACCTCCGAGGAGACAATCGACCTGGACGCGCGGCCCGTCACCGGCCGGCAGGATCGAGACGTGGCGCACGCGACAGCGGCGGATGCGTCCCTGGCGGGGGATCGGGATCCGCGCGCTGGATTCGAGCTTCTCTACCGCCATGCGTCGACCTTCCCCTCGGTGACCGGGGTGGCGTTGAACCGGCCGTCGCCAAGCCTAGGTTCGGTTCAGGCGGGACCTCAATGACGCGTTCGTACCATCACGGCCTCTGTAACGCGCCGGCACCCACCGCCGCGCTACACTCGATCGGGGGTTGGACGGTCATCACGCTGTACGAGACGAGGTCGCCAGGCATTGTTCGGGCGTCGAAGCCGGGAGAGCCGCGAGGCGGCCGATCGAGAGCGGAGCCGTCGCGCCCTGTTCGAGGAGCTGGCCAAGCGGCCGGCGAACATCTGCCCCTTCCTGGGCCTCGCCAGCTCGCAGACCGAGTACCACGAGGGGTTCACGCGCGAGCATCGCTGCTACGCCTTCGGCGACCCTGTCGAGCTGTCCGCCGAGCAGCAGGAGCGGGTGTGCCTGGGACGCGGCTACGGCAATTGCCCTCGCTACCTGCGTGGCGTCCTGGTCATCCCCACCGAGGAGCTCGAGGCGCTGCGCCGGCCACTCCCTCCGGTGCAGCAGCCGGCCCCGCCGGTCAGCCCACCACCGCCTCCTCCGACCGCGTCGGGCGGCGGAGGCAGCCGTCGTCGCGGCGCGGCGGTCCTGGTCGGGGCGGTGATGCTGCTGGCGGTGGCGGGGACCGCGCTGCTCGTCTTCAAATGGCCGGGAACCGGGTCGATTCCAACCCCCAGCCCGTCGCCATCGATCAGTGCCGCCCCGAGCGTCAGCGCCTCGGCGTCCGCGAGCGAGGTGCCCACGCCGACCCCCGAGCCGAGCAACCAGACACCATTCCCGGAGACCCCCAGGCCTGACCCGACACCGCAGCCGGGCGACACCTTCCAGGGCTACGAGGTGACCGTACTGGAGGGGGAGAACACGCTCTTCGAGGTCGACGACGCCGGCAACATCCTGCGATCGGAGATCGCCCACTTCAGCCGCTTCTCGAAAGCGCCCGTCGACCGGATCGTGGCGGACAACGGCCTCCTGCACTGGCGCACCAGCGACGGCTTCTTCACCGGCCTCTCGTACATTCGCGGTGACTCCGGCGCGTTCCTGATTCGCGAGGTCTACCAGGGGACCGACGGGCAGCTGCGCTACATCGTCCTGGACGAAGAGGACACCTAGCAGCTGGTCTTCAGGTCCGGGTCACAGTCCCAGGACCATCGTCCGGTCCATTTCGATGCAGAAATCCCTTGACGGCGCCCTGCTGCCCTGTACAATGGCGCCCGGTGGCCCAAAGTGGGGACAAATGGGGAGTAGTGGTAGCAAGCTCGCATGCAGTCCTCGTTCCTGACAGGCGAATTCCGGCACACGCTCGACGACCGCAGTCGCGTCGCCGTCCCTGTGCGCTTCCGGCAGCGTCTGGCGCAGGGAGCCACACTGGCGCGCTGGCTCGACAACTGCCTCGGCCTCTTTCCCCACGACGCGTGGGATGAGCTCGCCGGGAAGATCTCGGCGCTGCCGCTGACCAACCCCCGCGCCCGCGAGTTCGCTCGCTTCATGTCATCGGGTGCGGTGGAGGTCGAGCTCGACAAGCAGGGACGGATCCTGGTCCCCGGCTACCTGCGCGAGTACGCCGGCCTCACCGATGGGGAAGTGGTGGTGGTGGGTGCCCTGAATCGGCTCGAAATATGGGCCCCGGCGGCCTGGCTGCCGTACCGCTCGAAGATCGAGGACGAGCCGGAGGCGCTCGCCGAACACCTGGCCGATCTCGGGATCTGAGGACGCGACGCATGACGCACGCCGCTGTTCCTCCATTCATGCGTCTCCGGGCCGATCGGCCCGTCGTCCGACACGAAAGGTGCGACCGCGAATGGGAGAAGGGCACCTGCCGGTCCTCGTCGACGAGGTTCTTGCCTCGCTGGCGGTGGGTCCCGGCAGCTCCATCGCAGACTGCACGGTCGGCGGCGGTGGGCACGCCGAGCGGCTCTTGGAGGCCTCGTCCCCGGATGGCCGCCTGCTCGGCCTCGACGCCGATCGGGCGGCCATCCTGGAGACGCAACGCGTGCTGGCGCAGTACGGCGACCGCGTCGTGCTGCGCCAGGCCAACTTCGAGGAGATCTACGACGTCGCGAACGAGGCCGGACTCGTCCCGCTCGACGCCGTCCTCTTCGACCTCGGCCTCTCCAGCTACCAGCTGGCCGACCCACGACGCGGATTCAGCTTTGCGGCCGATGCGCCGCCGGACATGAGATTCGATGAAGATCGTGGTCTATCGGCCCTCGACCTCATCGACCGATCGTCGCAGCGAGAGCTCGCCGGAATCCTCGCGACGTTTGGTGAAGAACGCCGTGCAGGCCGCATCGCGACGGCGATCCTGGCGGCGCGTGCGGAGGGGCGGCTCATGACCGCTCTCGACCTGGCGCAGGTGGTGGCCGCTGCCGTTCCGGTCAGCCGCGCCGATGCCGGACGCATCCATCCAGCCACGCGAACCTTCCAGGCGCTCCGCATCGCCGTCAACCGCGAGCTCGAGGTGCTGCCCGCCGCGCTGGCCGGCGCCCTCGCCGCCCTGCGCCCGGGCGGTCGCATGGCCGTCATCAGCTACCACTCCGGCGAGGATCGGATCGTCAAGCGCTTCATGGCCCGCGAGAGCCGTGATTGCGTCGAGGAGCCGCTCCCGCCCGTCTGCCTGTGCGGCCATCGCGCACAGCTCCGTCCCATCGTCAGGAGGGGCATCACCCCGACCGCCGCCGAGGCGCGTCGGAATCGTCGAGCTCGCAGCGCACGACTGCGAGCCGCCATCAAGCTCGCGCCGGCTGGCGCGTGAGGCAGTTGGAGGAGGGTCACCCGTGAGCCGAGGACGCCCCCGTCATCAGTCGAGTCGCAGACGCATGTACAGCGGCCGCCAGCGCGACCTGCGCGAGCGCCGAGCGCACCAGGCATGGGACGCGCCCGGCACCTTCGACCAGGACGCCGTGCGCGAGGCCGATGATGCGCCGGAGATCGAGACGCCCAGCTGGAGCATCCAGCTCAACGCGCGCGCCAGCGCCGCCTAGATGGCCATCGTCGGGGCGCGCCCAGCGACCGGGATCGGCATCGTCCGACGCCGACCTCGCCCTCGCACGCGTCCCGCCGCGCCATCGCGCCAGCGGGCCCGTCGCGTGGCTCGCAGCCGCGGAGCGGTCACCAGCATCTCGACGGTGCTGATCTCGATCGCCGCCGCGGCCGGCCTCTGTCTCGTCTACCTCAGCCAATCCACGCACGTCGCCGCACTCGGCTACCAGATCGACTCCCTGGAGGCCCGCGTGGCGGAGCTTCGAGCCGAGCAGCAGCAGCTCACCTTCCAGATCGGCGAGGCGCGCTCGCCGAGCACCGTCGCGGCCAGGGCGCAGAGCGAACTGCGGTTGGTCCCCGTCGACCCAACCGTCGTCCGCTTCGCCACGAGATCGATTGACCCAGCCCACCTGAAGTAGCTCGGCCGGCAGATGCCCGGTCGACGGAGTAGCCGTGCTCGCCAGGACTGACAGCCGTGCCCGCGCCCTGTTCCTGCTGATCATCACGGCCATGCTCGCCACCCTCGTCGGCGGGCGGCTCGTCTTCTGGCAGGTGATCGACCGGGATCGGGTCGCGGCGATCGCGCTCAACCAGCTCGCCCAGAACGAGGAGATCCCTGCCGAGCGCGGCGAGATCCGCGACATCAACGGCGTGCTGCTGGCGACCTCGGTCGAGGTCCAGTCGGTGTACGCCATCCCGCCAACGGTCAAGAAAGGCGATCCCGAGAGCGCGGCCACGCTGCTCGCCTCGGTGCTGGGGATGGACCCGAACGAGTTGCGCGCGCGACTGACGAGCAAGGACCCCTGGGTCTGGCTGCGGCGCCGCATCGACGCGAAGATGGCCGAGCGGATCGACGCCCTCAACATCCCGGGGGTGGGGATGCTGCCGGAGACGCGGCGCGTCTATCCGGTCAGCGGGGTCGCGCCTGAGACGACCCTGGGAGCGCAGCTGCTCGGCTTCGTGAACGTCGACGGTGCCGGACAGTACGGCGTCGAGGGGGCGGAGGATTCGCTCCTGGCGGGCCTCCCAGGTTCGGTGAGTGCCCAGGAGGACGTGATCGGTCGGCGGATCGCCGACTCTGTCTACGAGCTGCGCCCGCCGGTCGATGGGGCCGACCTGCGGCTGACGCTCGATGCCGGGCTGCAGCACATCCTCGAGACGGCGATGTGGAGCACCTACGAGATGAACCTGGCCCAGGGCGTGACCGGGCTGGTAATGGACGTGCACAGCGGGGCGATCATGGCGATGGCCTCTTTCCCGTCGTTCGACGCCAACACCTACGGCAACTCGGATCCCGCCCTCTTCACTGATCCCGCCGTGAGCCGTCAATACGAGCCCGGCTCGGTGATGAAGGCGTTCACCGTCGCGGCGGCGCTCGACGCCGGGGCGATCGACCTGCGGACGACGGTCGAGGACGACAACAACCTGCGCATCGGCAAGATCCGTATCCAGAACGCGGACCGCTACACCGTTCCGTACGGCCACGGCGAGATCACCGCCGGCGAGGTGCTGAACCTCTCGAACAACGTCGGCGCCGCGAAGATCGGCCTCCTGCTGGGCAGGCAGCGCCTCTACGAGGCCTTCAAGCGCTTCGGCTTTGGGACGCCGACCGGGATCGACATCGCCGCCGAGGCCTCCGGCGTGGTCTGGAATCCCGATGGCCCGAATGCCACGGGCGACCTGACGGCCGCCCAGAACTCCTTCGGACAGGGGCTCAGCGTGACCGCCGTGCAGCTGGTCGCCGCCTACTCGGCGATCGCGAACGGGGGAACGCTGGTGACGCCACACGTGATCGCCGGCTGGACCGGGCCCGACGGCGTGTACCACGCCACCGACGTCCAGCAGGGGGAGCGGATCATGCGCGAGGAGACGGCGAGGACGATGGTGCGGCTGCTCACCGAGGCGGTCGACAACGGACGCGCCCAGCCGGCCAGGATCCCGGGCTACTCGATCGCCGGCAAGACCGGCACCGCGGAGGTGGCAGGCCCGAAGACCGAGCAGGTGCAGGTCGGGACCGATGCCGACGGCAAGCCGATCTACGAGCTGCGGACCCGCCTCGTCTACCAGCACGGCTGGATCGATTCCTCGTTCATATCGATCATGCCGGCCACCGATCCGCAGTTCGTGACCATGATCCTCATCCATCGGCCGGTGACCTGGGGCCTGTACAAGATGGCCCAGACCCCGGTGAGCGTTTTCCGCAATCTGGCGCCGCAGATCTTCGATTACCTGGCCATCGCTCCGGACCGAATCGTGTCACCGGTTGCGGCCCAATGAGGCTGCTAGACTCGGCCGACCCCTCTGCAGGGAGCAGCGTGCCACCGTCAATCCGGCTCGAAGATCTCCTGGCCGCCACCGGGGCCCGCCTCCTCGGGCCGACGAGCGTCACCTCCTTCGCCACCGCCGCGGTTGACTCGCGCCATGTTGTCCCCGGCTGCTGCTTCGTCGCGCTCCGCGGGGAGCGGACGGACGGCCACCGCTTCGTTGCCGACGCGGTCCGTGCTGGAGCCTCGGCCGTCATCGTCGAGCGGCCGGTCGACCTTCCGGCCGACGCTGACGTCGCCGTCCTGCAGGTCGCTGACCCGCTCGTCGCCCTCCAGGAGATGGCTGCGTGGTGGCGAGCCCGATCGAGCGTCCGCGTCGTCGGCATCACGGGCTCGACGGGCAAGACGATCGCCAAGGAGATCGTGGCCGACGTCCTGGCCCGCACCCTGCGCGTGCTGCGCAACGAGGGGAACCTGAACAGCGAGACCGGCCTGCCGATGACGCTCCTCCGGCTCGAGCCCTCGCACCAGGTCGCGATCCTCGAGATGAGCATGTACACCGAGGGCGAGATCGCGCGCCTGGCCGAGATCGCTCGCCCGGAGGTCGGCGTGGTGCTGGCCGTGCACCCGACGCACCTCGAGCGTGCGGGCAGCCTGGAGGCGATCGCCCGTGCCAAGGCCGAGCTGCCCGCCGCGCTCCCGGCCGAGGGGCTGGCGGTGCTGAACGCCGACGACCCGAAGGTCCTCGCCATGGGAAGCGTGACCGCCGCCACCGTGCGCACCTTTGGCCTGGGAACCGGCGCCGATGTCCGCGCGACCGAGATCGAGTCCCACGGCGTCGACGGCACCAGCTTCATCCTCGAAGCCCCTTGGGGACGGCGGAGGCTGCGCTCGGCGACCCCGGGTCGCCACCTGGTCCCGCATGCCCTTGCGGCAGCAACCGTCGGAGAGCACTTCGGCGTGCCCCTCGACGAGGTCGAGGCGGCCCTCGCGGCCGGGAGTCCGGCTGGCCACCGCATGTCCGTCGTGGTGGCCACCGCCGGCGCCACGATCATCGACGACACCTACAACGCGTCGCCCGTCTCGGTCGCCGCGGCGCTCGACTTCCTGGGCGAGAGTCCGCTGCCGCCCGGCCGCGCCCGCTATGCAGTGCTCGGCGACATGCTGGAGCTGGGACCCGACGAGGAGAGGCTGCACCGGGAGATCGGAGCCACGGCCGCGGGCGTCGCCGATGCGCTGGTGACGGTGGGTGAGCGCGGCCGGTGGATCGCCGAGGGGGCACGCGCGGCCGGCCTGCGGCGGGTCAGCACCGTGCTCGACGCCGACGAGGCGGTGATGGCGGTCGAGCGCGACCTGGCCCCCGGTGTCGGCGACCTGCTGCTGGTGAAGGGGTCGCGCGGGATCGAGCTCGACCGGGTGGTGGCGGCTCTCACCGGCGAGTTGGGGGAGGACCACTGACGATGCTGCCGATCGTCGTCGCCCTCCTGGCCGCCTTCGCCGGGGTCGTGCTGCTGGGCCCGGTCTACATCGGCCTCCTTCAGCGGCTGGGCTTCGGCAAGCAGATCCGCTCGGACGGCCCGGAGGGCCACTTCGGGAAGGCGGGGACGCCGACGATGGGCGGCATGCTGCTGGTCGTGGTGGTGATGTTCCTGGCCATGGCGATGCGGATCGAGGACGTCTACACCCTGACCCCGATGCTGGCCCTCGTCGGGGTGGCGATCCTCGGGGCGATCGACGACTTCGTGAACGTGCACACTGGCATCGGGGTGCGCGGCCGCTTCAAGCTGGTCTGGCAGACGGCGGTGGCGCTGCTGGCCGCCTTCTACATCGAGCGCCACTTCGCGATCCCCGGCGTGAACATCTCGTTCATCTCGGTGCCGGTCCCGTTCGGCGGCGAGTTCGTCATCGGCGGCGTCCTCTTCGTCCTCTTCGTGGCGTTCGTGATCGTCGGCGTCAGCAACGCGGTGAACCTGACCGATGGCCTCGACGGGCTGGCCGGTGGTGTCCTCATCTTCACCTTCGTGGCCTACCTGCTCATCGCCCTGGTGGCGGTCCCCGGCGGCAAGCCGTCGCAGCCGAACCTGGCCATCTTCTGCGCGCTGATCATCGGCGCATTGATGGGCTTCCTCTGGTTCAACGTCCACCCGGCGCAGCTGATGATGGGCGACGCGGGCGCCCTCTCGATGGGCGCCACGCTGGCGGTGGTTGCGACCATCACCGCCCAGCTGCCGCTGCTGGCCGTCATCGGCGCCGTCTTCTTCGCGGTGATCATGAGCGTGGTGCTCCAGGTGCTCTCGTTCCAGCTGCGCGGCCGGCGGATTTTCCGGATGGCGCCGCTCCATCACCATTTCGAGCTGATCGGCTGGGCGGAGGAGAAGATCACGGTCCGCTTCTGGATCGTCGGCGCGCTGGCCGGCCTCCTCGGCTTCAGCCTCTACCTCGCCACCGTGCGCGGGCTGTAGCGAGACCGATGACCACCATGACCGCACCGATCGCGACCCTCGAGGACCTGCGGGGCCGCCGTGCCGTCGTGCTCGGCCTGGCCCGATCCGGGACGGCGGTGGCCCGGCTGCTGGCCGATGCCGGCGCCGAGGTCGCCGCCTACGACCGCCGGCCGCCGGGCGAGCTGGCCGAGGCGGTGCAGACGCTGGGCGGGCGCACCGTGCAGCTGGCGCTGGGAGTGGGCGCCGACGAGGCCCGTGCCCTGATCGGCGGTGCCGACCTGCTGGTCACGAGCCCGAGCATCTCGCCCAGCATGCCCACGACCGATGCCTGGCTCCGTGCCGCCATCAACGATGCGCTCGCGCGCGGGGTGGAGGTGGTCAGCGAGGTCGAGCTCTTCCTGCGCCTGACGAGGGCGAGGGTCCTGGCTGTCACCGGCACCAAGGGAAAGACCACGACCACCTCGCTGATCGGCGCGATCATGGACGCCGGCGGGATCCCGCATCTGCTGGGGGGGAACATCGGCCGACCGCTGATCGAGGAGGTCGAGCGCCTCGGCCCGCAGGATTGGGCGGTGCTCGAGCTGTCCGAGCTGCAGCTGCCGACCATCTCGCGCGGCGCCGAGATCGCCGTCTACACGAACATCGGCGCCGATCACCTGGACCGGCACGGCACCGAGGCGGCCTACCGCGCGGTGAAGGCCCGGCTGGCGGAGCTCAGCGTGCGGCACGGCCACGTCGTGCTCAATGCCGACGACCCCGGCTGCCGCGAGCTCGGCGCGCGGCTCCCCGCCGCCTCGATCGCCTGGTACGCGCTGGTCGCTGACGACGCGTGGCTGGCGGCCCGCCTCGACGACGGCTGGCTCACGATCCGCGGGGAACGGGTGCTGGCGGCTGCGGAGGTGCCGATCCCCGGGCGCCACACCCTGGCCGATGCCCTTGCGGCGGCGCTCGCCGCGTCGCTGGCGGGAGCCTCCATCGATGCGATCGCGTCCGGAATCCGCGACTTCGGCGGCGTTCCGCACCGGCTCGAGCGGGTCGCGACGCGGCAGGGCGTGGCGTGGGTCAACGACTCGCAGGCAACGATCCCGATGGCCGCCATCGGCGCGCTGGAGGCCTTCGCCCCGGCGAAGGTGGTCCTCATCGCCGGAGGCAAGGACAAGGGGCTCGACTACGTCGCCTTCGCCGACGCGATCGCCCGACGTTGCCGCGCGGCGGTCCTGATCGGTGAGACCGCCGATCGCCTGGAGGAGCTGATCGCCCGCCGTGTCCCGCTCGTGCGCGCCGCCGCGATGCGAGACGCCGTCGCGGCCGCGGCTGCCTGGGCGGTGGCCGGTGACGTGGTGGTGCTGGCGCCGGCGGCCGCCTCGTTCGACATGTTCGACGACTACGCCGCCCGCGGCGACGCCTTCCGCGCCGCCGTCCGTGCCCTCGACGCCGAGGAGCCGGGGGATGCCGACCGATGACCGCCATGGCGGCGACCGTCACCCGACGCACCGCGCGCGCCGGGGTGCGGCGCGAGCGGCACGAGGCGGCCTACCCGCTGCTGATCGCCGTCATCGCGCTCGTCGCGATCGGGGTGGTGATGGTCTACTCGGCCTCGAGCGTGCGGTCCTACATCTCCACCGCGGATCCCGGCAGCCAGGGGCTCCAGCAGGGCATCTGGGCGGCGATCGGGCTGGTGCTGATGATCGCGGCCAGCCGCACCGACTTCCGCCTCCTGCGCTACGCGGCGATCCCGGTCTTCGTGCTGACCCTGGGGCTGCTGGCGATCGTGCTGATCCCGGGTATCGGGACATCGGCCTTCGGATCGCGCCGCTGGCTGAACCTGCCGGGGATCGGCGGCTTCCAGCCGGCCGAGCTGGCCAAGCTGGCGATCTGCCTCTACCTCGCCCACTGGCTCGATCGACGGGGGACCGAGGCGCGCGGGCTGTGGAACGGCCTCGTGCCGTTCGTCCTCCTGGTCGCCCCCGGCTTCCTGCTGATCGCGCTGGAACCGGACCTCGGGACTGCCGGCGTCTATGCCGCGGCCTCGCTGGCGATCTTCTTCATGGCCGGCACCAACCTGCTCTACTTTGGTGCCGTCGGTGCGGCGGTCCTGGGTGCCGCCTACCTGATGGTCACGCAGACGGCGTACCAGCTCCAGCGGATGCAGGGCTTCCTCGACCCGTTCCGCGACCCGCTCCATACCGGCTACAACGCCGTGCAGTCGCTCATGGCACTCGCCCTGGGCGGGATCACGGGCGCAGGCCTCGGTGCGAGCCGGCAGAAGTACCTCTACCTGCCCGCCCCGTCGACCGACTTCATCTTCGCCATCATCGGCGAGGAGTGGGGGCTGGTCGGAACCATGACCGTGCTCGCCCTCTTCGTGATGGTCGCCTACCAGGGCTACCGGATCGCGATCACCGCGCCCGACACCTTCTCCGGGCTGCTGGCAGCCGGGATCACGACTTGGCTGGTCGCCCAGGCCTGCATCAACATGATGGTCGTCACCGCGCTGCTGCCGGTCACCGGCATCCCGCTCCCGTTCATCAGCTACGGTGGCTCGGCCCTCATCATCAACCTCGTGGCGGTCGGCATCCTGCTGTCGATCTCCCGCGAGACCACGCAGACAGGATCATTGCTTGATGCGGTGTTCGGTGTCGGGCGGCGGGACAGGCGGGCACATCTACCCCGCGCTGGCCGTCGCAAGGGCACTGCGCGACGCGCAGCCCGAGCTTGAGGTCAGCTACATCGGAGGCGCGCGCGGCCTCGAGCGCCGCCTCGTCGCCGATGGCGAGCTGCCCTACCACCAGCTGGTGGTCCGTTCGCTGCGCAGCTCGGGAGCCGACGTGCACCTCGTCCTCGACCCGCTCCGGCTGGCGGCATCGCTGCCGCAGGCGTGGCGGCTCCTCGGCAGGCTTCGTCCGGCGGCAATCTTCACGACCGGCGGCTACCTGGCCCTCCCGCTGGTCGCCGCCGCGCGTGCGCGTGGCATCCCGAGCCTGCTCTGGGAGGGGAACGTGATCCCGGGCCGTGCCACGGCCACGGTCGCCCGCCTGGCGACGCGGGTGGCGGTCTCCTTCCCGCCGACCCTCGACGCCTTCCCTGGCCGGAGCTTCGTCTCCGGTACCCCGATTCGCTCCTTCGCCGGCATCGACCGGGAGGCGGCGCGCGCGTCGTTCGGCGTCGCACCCGGCGAGCGCCTGCTCCTCGTCTTCGGTGGATCCCAGGCCGTCGCGCGGATCACCGCGGCGCTGGAGGCAAGCCTCGAGCGCCTCCTGTCGGACTGGCGAGTGCTGCACGTGGCCGGGGCCGCCGGCATGCCCGCGGCGCTGGCAATGCGGGAGAGGCTGCCCGACGCGCTTCGTGACCGGTACCAGCCGGTCGCGTTCCTGACCGATCGGATGCCCGATGCACTGGTGGCGAGCGACCTGGTGCTCGGCCGCGCCGGCTCATCAACGTGCGCCGAGGTCGCCGCCGTCGGGGTCGCGTCGATCCTGGTCCCGTATCCGCATGCCGCCGGGCATCAGCAGGCGAATGCCGCCTGGCTCGCCGACCAGCGGGCCGCCGTCATGGTGCGCGACGCGGAGCTCGACGGGGAGCGGCTGCTGGCGGAGGCAACGGCGTTGCGCGACGACGAGGAGCGGGGCCGGATCGGGGGGGCAGCTCGGGCCCTGGCCCGCCCGGACGCCGCGCGGCAACTGGCCGAGGAGCTGCTGGCGATGGGCGAGGGACGCCCGCTGCCATCGCTCAGCGGGACGGCGGGTTGACCGTCATGGCGCCGATCAGCGCGGCCGACCTGGCGCGCCTCGACCGACTCGCCGGTGAGCGCGGGATCGCCCTTGCGACCGACGCCCCGATCGCGCCGCTCACCACGCTCCGGGTCGGCGGGAGTGCCGACCGGCTGCTCGCCGTGCAGAGCCGCAAGGAGCTCCTGTCGGCGCTCGGCCTGGCGCGCGACGCGCGGGTGCCGTGGTTCGTGCTCGGGAACGGCAGCGACCTCGTCGTGGCCGATGCGGGGATCCGGGGGCTCGTCATCCGCAATCGTGCACGGGAGGTGACGGCCGACGGGCAGGAGCTGCACGCAGACGCAGGCGCGCCGATGGCGCTGCTCGTCCGCCGCTGCAGCGAGGCGGGCCTCGCCGGCCTGGAGTTCGGGACGAGCATCCCGGGCACGCTCGGCGGGGCGATCTGGGCCAACGCCGGTGCGCATGGCCGCGAGATGCGTGACGCGGTCGCGACGGTCGAGGCGTGGGATCCGGGCGATGGGAGCCTCCTCACCCTGGACGAGGCCGCATGCGCGTTTGCCTACCGCGAGTCGCGGTTCAAGCGGTCACGGGAGGTGGTCGTGGCGGCGACCCTGGCGCTGGGCCACGGTGAGCCGGACGAGATCGCGACGCGGGTGGCCGAGCACCAGGCGCAGCGGGCGGCGACCCAGCCGCTCGCCGACCAGAACGCCGGGAGCGTCTTCCGCAATCCGGAGGGCGATCACGCCGGCCGCCTCATCGACGCCGCGGGTCTGAAGGGGCTTCGCATCGGCACCGCCAGCGTCAGCAGGCTGCATGCCAACTTCATCGTCACCGATCGCGGGGGCCGAGCGGCCGACGTGCGCGCGCTGGGCGATCGCGTCCGGGCGGAGGTCAGCGCACGGTTCGGGGTCGAGCTCGTCTACGAGATCGAGTTCGTCGGTGAGTGGGCTGTCGCCGACACCGGGGACGGCCGGTCATGAGCGGACGCCTGCGTGTCGGCGTCTTCGCCGGCGGTCGATCAGCCGAGCACGAGGTGAGCGTCAGCTCCGCCGATGCCGTGCTGCGGGCGATCGATCGTGATCGGTTCGAGCCGTACCTGGTCTACATCGATCGCGATGGGCGATGGCACCTGCCCGCGGGCCCGGCCCCGATGCTGGGCGATGAGCCGTTGGCTGAGCTGCTCGGAGCGGCGACGCCCGCCGAGCAGACGAGCCGCCTGCGCGATCGGTCCGACCTGCCGGTGCCGATCGGCGACGATCGAGCCGACCTGGCTCCGCGCGCGGTCCTCCGCTCGCTGGCCGAGGCGATCGACATCGCCTTCCTGGCGCTCCACGGGCCGTTCGGCGAGGACGGCACCCTGCAGGGGTTCCTCGAGCTGGCCGGCATCCCGTACACCGGGGCCGGCGTGATGGCCAGCGCGGTGGCGATGGACAAGGTCGTCTTCAAGGACCTGATGCGTGGGCACGGCCTGCCGGTGGTCGAGTACGCCTGGTTCCGCCGCACGGCCTGGAGGCAGGGCCCGGACCGGGTGATGCGCGACATCGGCGAGGCGGTCGGCGAGCGATCGGTGGTCAAGCCGGCCAGGCTGGGGAGCAGCGTCGGGATGACCCTCGTCCACGGTCCCGACGAGCTCCCCGACGCGCTTGACGAGGCGTTCCGCTACGACAGCAAGGTCATCGTCGAGGCGTACGTCGCGGGTGCCCGGGAGCTCGAGTGCGGCGTGCTCGGCAACGACGAGCCGCTCGTCTTCGAGCCGGGCGAAGTGCTCAGCCACCACGAGTGGTACGACTACGAGGCAAAGTACGTGCCGGGGCTGGCCGATGTGGTCCCCGCCGCGCAGGTCGACCCGCAGCTGGCGGCGCGCGTCAAGGACCTGGCGCTGGCTGCGTACCGCGCCGTCGACTGCGCGGGCCTGGCCCGCGTCGATTTCCTCGTCCCGGGCGACGTCGTCTACCTGTCGGAGATGAACACGCTGCCGGGCTTCACCGCCACCAGCATGTACCCCAAGCAGGCAGAGCTGGCGGGGCTGGCGTTCCCCGAGCTCATCGCGCGACTGATCGACCTCGGCCTCGAATCTGCCGCGGAGGGGAGGGACCGATGAACCGACGCGCGCCGACCTCCCGGAAGCGACCTTCGGCGCACGCGCGCCGATCCCGACCGCCGCTGCGCCGACGGGTCCGTCGCGCCCTGCCGGCTCCGGGCAGGATCGCCGCCGGACTGCTCGGCGCCATCCTGGTCGGCGGGCTGCTGGCGCTCATCAACGGACCGTGGCTGCGCGTGGCCAGCGTCGCCTGGGCGGGGGAGCGTTACACCCCTTCGAACCAGCTTCAGCGCGCGCTTGCATCGCTCGATGGGGCGGCCCTCCTCACGATCGACGCAAGCGCCGTGGCCGCCGAGCTGCAGCAGCTTCCGGCCGTCTCGCACGCAACCGTGGAGGCGGTCATCCCCGACACCGTCCGGGTGCGCATCGTTGAGAAGGTGGCTGCCTTCATCTGGCAGACGAGCGCCGTCCGCCTCATCGGCGTTGCCGACGGGACGCTGATCGGCCAGGTCGCGCTGCGAGCCAACCTGCCCGACGACATGGCCGCGCTGCCGCTCGTCGACGATCGCCGGGTCGAGAGCCGGAACATCATCGTCGGCGACCGGATCGACGCCTCGACCCTGGCCGCCGCGCTGCGCCTGTCGGCGGTGGAGCCGACACAGCTCGGCTCGACCGCGGCGGACCTCGACGTGCGGCTCACCGACGACGACGGCTTCCTCCTGGTATCGGAGCAGCCAGCCTGGCAGGCCGATTTCGGGATCTATCCGGAGGCCGCTTCCGATCCGTCCGGGACCCTCGACGAGCGGGTCGAGGCACAGGTCGCGGCCGTCCGCACCCTCTTCTCGTTCGAGGGCGAGCCGAAGATCAGCTGGGTCGATGCCCGCGATCCGCGGAGGGTATATTGGCGCCCGTAGGAACCGCGGCTCGGTCGAGATCGACCGGCGCGGCGCACGCAGGATGCATCTCCAATGTGGCTCGCCCTGGGAGGCCTCGTCCTCGGCGTGGCGCTTGGCCTGGCGCTGAACGTGAACGTCAGCCCGGACCTGGCGCGCTACAGCGCGGTCGGAATCCTGGCCGGCCTCGACTCGGTCCTCGGCGCGATCCGGGCGGAGCTCGACGCGCACTACGACAACCGGGTCTTCGTTTCGGGCTTCGTGACCAACGCCCTGGTGGCGGTGGCCCTCACCTTCGTGGGCGACCGGCTGGGGATCGACCTGTACCTCGTGGCGCTCTTCGCCTTCGGGCTGCGCATCTTCCAAAACGTGGCACTCATTCGCCGCCACTTCCTGTAGGCTCGGGCACACCCGTGCCGCGGAAGCGCGGCGGGACCTACGGGAGGTAGCTTGGACAGGGAGACGGTCCTGGTCGGCATCGACGCCGGCACGACCAAGGTGACGACCCTCATCGGCGAGGTCAGCCGGGGTGGGGACGTCAACATCATCGGCTACGGGATCGCCCCTTCGGTCGGGATGAAGAAGGGGATGGTCGCCAACATCGACCAGACCGTGAACTCGATCGCGGCTTCCCTCGAGAAGGCCGAGCGCCTCTCCGGCTACAAGATCAGCTCCGCCTTCGTGGCGGTCGGCGGCAGCCACATCAGCAGCCAGAACAGCCGTGGCGTGGTCGCCGTCTCCGGGCACAAGCGCGAAGTGAGCCGCGAGGACGTCGCGCGCGCCACCGAGGCGGCCAAGGCGATCCAGGTCCCCTCCAACCGCGAGATCCTGCACGTCATCCCTCGCGGATACATCGTCGACGGGCAGGAGGGCATCAAGGACCCACTCGGGATGAGCGCGGTGCGCCTCGAGGTGGAGACCCATATCGTCGCCGGCGCGGCGACCTCCGTCCAGAACCTGTCCAAGTGCATCGCCAACGCCAACGTCCAGATCGACGAGCTGGTGATCAGCTCGCTCGCGGCCGCCGAGGCGACGCTGACCGACACCGAGAAGGAGCTGGGGGTGATGGTGGCCGACATCGGCGGCGGCACCACCGACCTGGCGATCTTCACCGACGGCGCCGTCTACCACTCGGCCGTCCTGCCGGTGGGCGCCATCAACGTCACCAACGACGTGGCGATCGGGTTGCGCACCAGCCTCGACCTGGCTGAGGAGATCAAGATCAAGCACGGGTCCGCCAACCT
>Ga0214472_10000756_pt1 | contig 38913 bp, 47 predicted proteins | sample RVTome_6_FD_207662 | JGI IMG/M metagenome (GOLD analysis project Ga0214472, IMG submission 207662) | Soil microbial communities from uranium-contaminated site in the Upper Colorado River Basin, Wyoming, United States - RVT140D175 | ecosystem: Environmental > Terrestrial > Soil > Contaminated >...
ACGTTCGTGATGGACACGTGCACGGGACGAGTAAAGAGACGGCGAGCACCGCGCGGCAGTGCGGCCAAAACGCTCATGCCGATGAACTCCCGCCACTGCTCGACTTTCCGCTTCCGAACGAACGGACTATGCCCCACGTAAAACCAATTCCACGAGGGGAGCGGTTCAGTGAGTGTGAAACGGAAGGAACGGAGTGTCATCGGTACTGATGATACCCTACGGAAGTTTTTGTTTGGTCTCGTTGCCGAACGCCGCGAGCGAGGACACCATGAAGATCAGCGCGAAGGCGAGAATGATGTACGCGAGCCAGCCGGAGTACAGTTTCGCACCGAGCAACAAAAGCACCGCGATCAAGAAGCGATATTGCGATTGTGTCATGGATTTGTGGTTACTAATAAGGCCGACGAGGGCGCGGTTTCGGTTTACGCTTTTCCATGTCAGGTCACTCGACGCGGGCGGGCCACGACCAACATCCTACCGCCAACGACTCGCTCGGCGAAACGTCGGGCAAGAAGAAGTCGCGGGCACTAAATACCTTGAGCGCGACGTGGTTGTCCGGCAACACGTCAACGACGATGGCGGGGTACGTCGCAAAGCGATTTTCCCCCAGCGTGTGCTGGTAGTGAACGATACGGCCGACTGATGGTTTTTGCATGGTTTTTTATCGTTAGTGGGTAAACGAAGGAACGCTCGACCTGTGTTGTGAGGGTATCACTTCCGGCGTGGAACGTACACATGCCGCGATCGCCACTCCCGCATGAGTTGGTTGTGGCACGACCGGCAGTATCGCTGGTCTTCCGAGCGCGGTTTCCGACGATGGCATTTTGAGCAGGGGCAAAGAACTCCTCGTCGGAGCACTAGGGATAGTCGTGGCTCGAAAGGGTCATGGGTGGCGAAAGCCATCAATCGCGAGGAAGTGTGTTTTTAGGGAAACAGAATCGTTTGTATGTTTCACGTGAAATTTGGATTATTCCGATGAAGGAACGCTATTGAGGTCAGTATATCGCATCCGTGGAATCGTTCCAGTGACCCCACGAAGCCCACAGCGACGACATTCGACCTCCGGGGGCATCGGAATACTAAAAGGCCAGTCATGCCCCACCACAGCGCACCACAGGCGCCTAGCGTGGCCGACAATGCGGGTGACGAGCTTCATTTTTTCGCCTTTTTCTTGACCGGGGCCGGATATTTTTTGAAACGTTCGACAATTTCCCGCTTTTCCTCGGCCTCCCGTTCGAGCTGGTCGAGCGTCGCGCCGTCAATCGGATCAACGCCCTGAATCTTCACCGGCGCGTAGCGGCCCTTGATTTTATACAGCATGTCGAGGGCGTGCTTGCGCGACTCGTCCACCGGCTCGGCCACGAAGGCGCTCATGTTTCCGAAAATGCCGGGGCCGGTGCCGAGCAGGCGGCAACCGATGGCGGACAGGTCTACGCCGAGCTTCACCACGTCAACTTTTTTCGAGACAGAGAGAACGCGCAGGCGCTCGGATTTGAGCAACTGCTTGTGCACCGAGAGGGCGAGCTCGTCGGGGATCGCTTCTTCGAGTTTTTCGAGGAAGCTGTCGCGGCTGAAGGTTCGGCCGGGATTTTCCGTTTCAACGTAACCAGCCCGCTCTAGAACCTGTCCGCCAGTAATTTTCTCGCCTTTTTCCAGTGCCTCTTTCAGAACCCTGATCGCCCTTTTTTGCTTTGCAATCGCCATAGTTTATTGCATTTTACCGCACTCGACACACAATAAGCGAATCATCCCGTCCTCCTCGTGCCGCACCAACTCCCCTCCGCAATGCCGGCCCCGACCCGTTTGGTCTTCGTGTTCCACTACGTCCATCTCGTCTCGTTCGTCGTACGTCATGGTTTTGAGTTATCCCCATTTCCCCAGTTTTTCATTTTTCTCTGTAGTATATTTCTTTAATTTCTTTTCTTACAGGTACATTATATAGTCGAGGCACTTTTCATCATCTCTACTGATGACAAAACGTCATCTCTACTGATGATATCCACAGTTCGTCCACACCCCACTTTCAGACCACTTGTCCACAGTTTGTTCACAACAGATTTGTATAGGTTTTGGAAAAATTGCATAGGTTTGGTGGTTATGATTTTTGGGCCGCGCTGTCGTACAAAAGCTCGCCGTTCGCAATGCGCGTGATCTTCCCGACTTCCAGCTCATCGAAGGCGTGGTGCATGTGGTTCTCGCACACCGAAACGTGATGATTTTTCCCTTTGATGTCAATGCGATACTTCGCTTCCAGCCCGCACAGGCGATCCTGCTCGATACTCTCGTCCTTCACGAGCTGGCTACAGTACGCCCTGCCGTGCGGGATGTAGATCAGGGAGCCGTCCGGGGTAGCAATCGTCGTGGGGTTGGCAAAAATGAGCTTGAGCACCTTCGTGAGGAGCGCGAGGCGCTTCAAAATATCGTCTATGCTCTGTCCTTCCGGGCTTTTGGGGTCAATGGGCAGCATGGGCGTGGAAAATCGCGCTACGGGGCAGCTAGTGCCCTACAGAACGAAAGAATTGACCATACGGCGAAGGACGCGAGGATCATCACCTCCATAAGCACAACGAGAATCATCCACCATACCGACCTCTTGAGTGTATCATCGTTCATCGCTCCGTAAGTTCGGCAATAAACTCTTCGATCTTCCTCTTGAAGAAAACGCGAACGCCAACATTGAATCGGCCCGCACTCAACCGCGACTGAATCGTGTGCGCCGCGTCAATCCGCGCTTCCCGTTCGCGGCGAACGAGTATCTCTTCATGCACGTCGAGCGCGATCATGGGCTTTCCTTTTTTTGTGTTCATGGTGAGAGGATTAGCCACCTGCATATTTTCCAGTATACGTCGTTTTAGGACGCTTGACTTCTGTTTTCTTCGTCGGACGACCATTGAACGAACACTCGGTCGCCTCGATCTGCTCATTCAAGAGCTGTCGCGTCTGCGCCACCATATCGTCGTTCTTTTCCGACAAGAGCATCGTTACCCAGTCGCCCGTTTCAAAACGCTCTCCTTCCCTATCCCATGCTGCGACATAGCCAAGAGAAAAAACCTGTTTGCCGGCCGTGAAGATGTCTCGATGATCACCGAGTCCAACCTTTTCGATCCACCTAACGCTTATCAGCTTTGTCATTCCTTTGGAGGGGTGAGCGAATCTCTGATTGCGTTGCGAACGTGTTTCCACATCTTCCAGCTTTCCATTGAACTGTCTCGGTCTTCCTGTATCTCAAGTCGGTTGAGGACTTTTAAGATATTTTCCACCACCTCTTTCTCTCGTTGGGAGAGGGTTTGCTTGATGAAGGATTTGATATCTTCGTTGTGATCGCCGGTGCAAGTATCGCCCCCGCAACAACCAATACGTTTACGGGCGCGTTCATCAAACTCCGCCTCCCACGTTGGCTTGGTGGGGTTCATGATCGTTCCTCCGCTATAGCGTCAATGGCCTTATGCACCCTTTCTATCTTCTCCGGTTCATCAAGTGCATACGATACGGCGACCTTGCAATCCTCTATAATTTTCATCCTCTTTTTCATCCTCTCATGACGCTCTATTGTCCTTAAGAGTTCTTGAAGCTGACGAAACCCTGATTGTTGTTCTTGGGCGCACCTGACGCACACATATCCTGTATGGATATTCTTCATCGTGAGGCATTCGGAGCATTGTTTGAGTAATTTTCGGTTCATTGCCTCTTCAGAAAGAGAAGGTTTAGTCATTGGTTAAACGATTCTTTTCGGAGGTGAGGGAGGCGAGGATTTCTTCGAGTGTTGCGCCGAATACGATGTTGAACCCTATCGGAGTGTTTGGGTACCATTGAAGTTCCCAAAGACTGTTCGTTTCTATTGCCCGTTGGCGTGATGTTGGTGTCGCCCAGTCAAGTGCTAAGTCTCGTTCCTCCATATCCTTAATGTATTGTTCTACTGTTTCGTAATTCGTGGTGTTCTCGTTGTGGGTGATATGGAGAGAGGCTTTGTGTTCTGGTAATCGCTTTTCGATGTCCACCTCTTTCTCTCGCTGGTCAAGTAGATTGGAGATGAAGTATTTTAGGTCATCGTCTAAATAGAGTTTTCCGCATCTAGGTGACTTCTCAAACTCCTCTTCCCACCTTGGCTTGGTGGGGAGGGGTGGGATAGTGTGGGTCATTGCATTCTTAAGAATCTCGTCTCGGCAATCGTTCCAACCACCACTTTCTTGGTCAGCACCTATTCGTTCTTCCGGCACGCACGTCTCAGAGAAACGGATACAGGCGGCTCGGAGGAATCCAGTTAAATCCCCTATACTGGCTACGTCGTTTGAAGATTTACAAATGTAAACTTTTCTTGTTTCATTCCAAGTAAACTCCTTCTCAAACTCCCGCTCAATCTCTTTCAGTGTGTCTGACGGTCGGGTGGGATTGGTCATTGTGGTTTGGTTAAACGCTTCTTTTTCTCAACTTTGCGAAGTGACTGGCCAAGCATCCCGCATTGCAAAACTGAAAAATACCGGACGTTTGTGCGTCAAAGTGCCAGCACCCCGGCACATAGTTCAAGGTCGTCGAAACCCAACCGCTTTTCTGTCCGATGATGATACTAATATGCGGCTTGCGAATCTTGTCGCTATCCGAAAGCACTGTACCGCACGTGTCGCACTCGTAGATTATCTTTCTCATGGTTTGATGCTTTTACGTTTGAGAATCTCCGCAATGCTTTCAAGACCAGTTTGCCGAACGGACGAGACCGACTGGCTGATCCGGGGGACTTGCGCCAAATGCCCCATTTTTCGCATAAACGCCTTTGAAAAACCCGTCGTCATACTATCATCTCTACTGATGACCCCCTTCGCTTTCAACCCCTGCAACGACCTCGATACCAGCCGCCGGTCGAGCTTCGTTGCCTTCTCGAACTCCGCCAGCGTGATCCGGGCGCTGCGCTTCCGCTCCCCGGTCTTCTCGTCCCGCCACCCGTACGTCAGTCGCCACGTCGCCATGAGTACCCGTGTCTCGTACGGCGAAAGGTTGACCGTGGCGAGGGCCTCCAAAACTTCGTTGTGGATGGGGGTATAGGGATCGTTTTTTCGCATGGTGTCGTGGTCGGTAGTGTCGTTCGTGCCAGCCGAAGCGCTCGATTAGTTTTTGTTTTTCATCATCCGACAAATGTTCAGCGAGACGTGGCATGAGTGAGAGCTTTGTGGAGGGGCCAGCGAGCGCGGAAAACACGATAATATACAGTCGCTCGATCCAACCCAAGTCGCCGCGCCCACTCCGACATAGTGAGACGACGACCTTGGAACTCAATAATTGTGTTTCTTCGAGTGTGACTGTTTTGTTGCACTCGCGTAGCCCATCGACAATTACTTGGTAAGTATCCCCTTTCGTTGTCAATGCGGTCAATGCTCGTATTTTCTCGACCATGCTTTCTGACGTGACGCAAAAACGAGGGGTACATATCGCTCTTGAAGTTTCGGAAGTCGTGCCATCGGCTGCAAACAATAATCCCCCGACCACCCCAGTGACGATAACCAAGAGCATTTTTGTTTTCACACCTTTGAATCATGGCGCTCCATCGAGAGTAGAATGGTGTGTGTTTTGATCCCGCACCACCAATTCTAGACATGCCATGCGTTCGATGCGTTTTAGAAACTCTCTCTATTTTTAGACAGCCACAGCTTCTTGCTGATCCGTCTTTCATTCTCGTACCAGCCATCACGACAACTTTTCCGCAATCACATTTACACTCCCATCTTGATGTCCCTTTCTCTGAACCAACAAACGAGAGAATAACGAGACGGTTGAAGCGTTGACCACGTTTCAGTTTCAACTGTGTATATGGAGGATGTCCCTTATAGAACGGCATATTATAACAACCTAATTACCATTATAAGGGAAGATATAGCGAGCGTCCATGTGGTCGATTTCGTGGGCAAAGATGCGAGCAAACAGCGACGAGCAGGAAAAGTTCTCGACCGTCACCCATTCGGGATCGCCGAACGGCAGTGGCTTCAACGTCGCGTACGTCACTTCAATCTTGTGGAAACGCTGCACGACGGTATTCTTGCAGTCGAGAAACGTGACACACCCTTCCTCGCTCGGCACCGGCACCTTCGTGTGGTTCGTGATTTTCGGGTTGATGAAGATGGTCGAGGTCATGCTATAGCTCCGCAACATGTCTCGGATGAGCGGATTGTGCGGGTTCAGCATGAAGAAGCGCAACGGCTTTTTGTTCGTCACCTGCGCGTGCGAGAGGGCGTAGATGACGGTTTTGGTCGTCTTCTCGATGCGATCCATCGCCGTGATCATTTGCGCGCCCTCGTCGAGGATGCGCTTGAGGTCGTTCGTGCCGGCCCACGCGCTGACTTCCTTGTGCGGCTCGACGATCCTGATGTTGAGCTTCGGTTGCCCGAAGATGTTTTTTTTCTTTGGAATGAAGAGTGACATGGTGACGATTGTACTTGGTACTGGGCTTATTTTGGCACCGTGGGAGGTGACACACGGCACCAAAGAAAACCACTACTCCGCTGCTCCACCGTCGTCCTGACCGCCTTCACCAGCTTCTCGTGCTGGCATTTTCGGCGTGCCGTGTTGTTCTTGCGGCGTCGCGCGGTCTGCTTCGCCTTCGCCTGCCTCCGCCCCTGCGTTCTCGGCGCCCTGATCCTCCGGCTTGCTGACCGCCACTCCCTCTTGCTTTTCTTCTTCCATGTGTAACACCCCCTTTCGTGACCGATTAGTGTATCATCGTTTCTGATGACCGTCTGCTGTCTTGTTCATTGTAGCACAGACACGGAAGGCGATACGACCGCACGAAGTACACTTTTTATCCACAGCGATGTTAGCGTGGCAACAAGCGGACACTTCTTTCGGCATGGTGTTCAAGCGGCCGACCTTGAACGGAACTTTTTTGCCTTCCTCGTTACGAATCTTCACGACCTTACCGTCAACAACTTCCCAATCGAAAACGGTCTCAAACTCCGGGTGTTTTCGGTAAAACTCCCTGATGTGCAAAGTTCGATCGTCGTGACGTTGCACGACGTTTCTATAGGTCAATACACGAGCTGGTACTTCTGTTATGCCTCTCAAAAATCTACTGCCCAAGGATGTAAGCAACCAATAACCTGTTGCCCTATTTCCTGCTTCGTCTTTTGCCTTTGCCACTAATGCAAAAAATCGAAGGTGGGTAAAGTTGTTCCATTCGTGTTCAGTGAGCTTGTTTTCTCCGTTGAGGTCTTTCAAAAGGTGCAGGTGGTTTCTCCCCTTTTCATTGACAGCTCGAGAAAACTTCAGAAGACAACGAACAATACCCGGAGACAGTGTATGCCAATATGCGACCATATTAGCTCCACAATTCTGGCAGAGTGATTTTACTTTTTCATTTTTCATGTTTCTTGTGTTGGATAATACGTTGTGCTCGCGTCGCCCGGATCGCCAACGCAGGTGAACCACTTGAGTTTCCACCGTCCTCCGACGTTCTCCCAGCCGATGCGGGCCTTGTTGTCATCCGGCACCGCTCCCCTGCACTCCCGCTCTCCGTACGGCACCTCGATCGTCTCAAGGTCGAACGGAAGCGAGGGGATGATGATCTCCGGCTTCTTCTTCTCACTTTTGTACCCGACGAACGAGAACAAACCAAGCATGGCGAGAAAAAACAGTAGGATGATGACGAGTCGGCTATTGCTCATTGGCGGGACGGTTTTTTTGGTAGTGCGTTGTTACCATGTCGCCGAGCAGCTTCAAGAGCGTACCCTGCAAATCGCCGATGACGATGTTGATGTTCGTTTGCAATTCCTCGCGGAACGCGTGCTTGGCAACGCTCGGCTCTGTTTTGTACGGATCATTCCAGTTCAGCTCAACCGTTATTTCCGCCGATACCTTCGGCACACGACGATCGTTCGTGACCAAGTTTTCTTCGGTCATGTGTTCTCCTTCCTCCAAATCTCCTGCAATTCTTTCTCGCGCTTCGCTACGGCGTGCAGGCCGAGGAACGCTTTGAAGTCCTTTTTGTGGTCGGCGGGCGTGTACAACTTCGTCTCAAAGAGCGGGCCGCCCTTCGCTTCTTTCGAGAACCGAACGACAAGCGCGCCGTCGAGCGTTTCACCCGTCTGCTCCTCCCACGCTCCCCAGTACCCCGACTTCTGGTAGCTGTGCTCGTTGTAAAAACCGTTCGAGGTCTTGTAATCAACGAGCACTCGTTTGCCATTGACGACTGCGATACAGTCGAAGAACCCGGCGTAGTGATGCTTTTTCGAGTACACGATGTTCTCGACTTCAAGAAACTCGATGTGGTTGTCGTTGTACCATTCGAGGAACGCGGTAATGGCGGTGTGCACTTCGGGGAATTGTTCGGCATTCGGTAGTTCAGGCGTGTCCCCGCCCTTGATTTTGGCGAGCGAGAACAATTCCGCGAACTCGTGTGCCTTGTCGCCGATACTTGCCGCTTCCAGCTTCTTCACGTCATGCTGCCGGGCCGCCTCGTCAATGATCGGGTACAGTTCTTCGACGGTGAACTTCTCCCCCGTGCGCTCCTCGATCTTCGAGCGCAGGTAGCCGAAGTCGGTGCGAATGGCCCAAATAATGAGCTGCCGCGACTTGTCGAGCTTGCCCGTGATCGAGGTGACGGATGGCACCGTACCCGGCATATCGAGACGCTTGAAACTGTGGTACGGGTGCGACTTGAACAGAATCTCGATCGCGTCGCCGTACAGCTTTCGGTTGATGGTCGTTGCGCGTAACATGGCTATGCGATTGTCTGTTGACCCTTGCCGTTCTTCTTCTTCGCTCCAAGTGCGGCAAGCACTTCGGCGAAGAGTGTGGATGCCTTTGCAACGGTGTCGGGGTAGCCGCCGAGCTTCTCGGTGTCAACGCCGATTGCTTCCGCGGCAAGCAACAGGTCGTCTTCGCGTGTAATATCGAGCCGACCGCGCGTTTTATCGTTCATGCCTTCGATGTCTTCCGGCGCGCGCGGTTTCTTTGGCTCCTCGATTTTGGGAGCGTCCGCGCCCGGCTTCTGTTCATCTTCCTTTTTCGGTTCCTGCTTTGCCCCTCCTTCGGCCTCCGGCTTCGCTGGCTCCTCTTTTTTGACCTTCTTCTTCGTCCACTTGAAGTCGCCGGTGCCTTGCGCGGCCTGAATGATGAGCGAGAAGTCGGGAGGGATGATGTTGCCGAGTTGACCCGTGCGGTCTTTCGCAACGAACCGATCACTGTCCGGCTCGACCTGAATGACGCGCTTGCTTTCTTCGCTGTCGGCCGTCTTCATCGTGGTCATGTAGCCAACGATGTCCACCATGTTCACGAGTTCTTCGGAAAGTTTGGTAGCGACGAGCGGACGCTTGACGATCTTCCCGTCGTCGTCCTTCTCCTGCACGTGCGCGATGATGATGACGTGCTTGCCGGTATCTCGGATGATTTTCAAAGAATCCCGCAACGTCTTCTTGAGCCAGCCCCAGCCGGCCATCGTCGGGGAGCCGTCTTTTTGCACGAGCTTCGAGTCGGCTTTGTTGATCATGTGCTGCGTCAGCTTCTCCATGAGTTCGCCGATCGGGTCAATGATGACCGTCTCGTACTCGTTTTTCTCTTTGATGACTTTGTGCAGTTCGACAAAATCCATCCACGAGCGGATGCGCGCGATCGGGATGGCTTTGATGCCCCGCAGGCCGAAATACTTGGCGCCGTTCTCGCAGTCGGCGAGGATCGGCTTTGGGGCCGTTGAGGCGAATGTGGTCTTGCCGACGCCGCCGGAGCCGTAGACGAGCATCACGACGGATGGTTGGTACTGTTCGCTGTCGCTGTTCACAATTTCGAGTGTCATGTGACGATTTTTCCTTTCGTGGTTTACTGGTCGGTCTTCCGCTTCTTCGACCAGCGTTTTTGAATAAGTTTGCGGAAGTGCTTACGGCCGTACTTTTTGAGGGTCTTTTGGCCGCCCTTCGACCCCAGTTTCTGTGCTTCCTCGTCTTTCTTCATTGTTTGAGCTTACTGATTAGTGAGCGGCCGACGACCATGAAGCCGCGAGGTGTCTCTATAACGACGAACTTCTCTACCCCCATTTTCCACAGGCGGTTCTTCCATCGGCAGTTTTCGACCGCTCGTTTGCGCGTCGTCCAATACGTGCCGAGTAATACAACCGCTCGTTTTTCCATTCTACTTGTTCTCGTGGAACGACGCAATGGCGATGCTGTGGGTAAACCAGTCCTTCTTTTTGTCGGCGAACACCGGGAACTTCCCGATTGCCAACTCCGGATCTTTCCAAAAGTCGGCAAAGAACACGTCCATTTGCCCGGCAATGGGCCGTGACGCAAAGCCGACCAGTTTGTACGGCTTTCCCTTCCAAAACTCCTGCCGACCAATGAACCCTTCCTCGTCCACGTGGAACGGGTACGGAAGATCGGCTCCTGTCTGCACTGGCTGAATCGTGATGGTCATTTGACGATTTTTACGTTGATAATCTTCCTGCCCCACTGCCGCGCCGCTTCGACTTGATCGGCGGGCATGGCGATGTCGTAGCGATGGGTGTACCGGCCGTTCGTCCGGTCAACCACGGTGTACACTTCGCCCTCGATCTCGACCTTTGTTCCGAACGGCAGCTCGTTGGTTGAGACGTAACGCTCGCCGCGCGCAAGCCCCTCACAAATGTTCGTCCCGTTCGCGGTGCGGCACGGATCGCCGTCGGTCTGCTCCGGCACGGGGTTGTATGCCGAGACCAGCCGCCACCGGGCCTGCTCCTCATCCGGGCACACGACACTCTCCAAACCGCAGGGGTCGGCTAGATACCCCGTTTTTGCCACTTTTTCGTGGCGTAGCGTGAGGTTGATGGCAGAAACCGTGTCTGATGCCTCCCGGATGGCAAACACGCACCAGAGGGCAAATATGGCCGCTAGGAGCGAAACTGCGGAAAGTGACCATTTTGAGGTGTATCGGTTGGGGAGCAACCCGATGGCCCGAACTTGTACACGCTCTTCGATCGGCATTGGCGAAAAGAAACTTTTTTTTGTTGTGTTCATTTTTTTTCTAATAGTGATCGTAGTAAACGTTCGTCTTCTCCGGTGATGGTCTTGTGCTCATTGCGATGGTTGTACCCCGTAATGACGATGTAGCGTTCTACCCCCCCCCAGCACGAATGCCGTAGTTTGGCATGGCTGCCTCCTCGTATGTTGATGAGCTGGAACCCGGCACGGTACAGAATGGAAAGAGCATCACGAACCTTGATACGTAGCATGGTGGTGGTTTTTTATTCTTCTTTGACTTCTCCGTAATGGACTGGATGAACCGGCAAATGAGAGGTCTTTTTTTCAATGTGTTCGTTGCAGTAAAACTTTCCGTGCTTCGTCGCTGCAATCTCCCCGTTCAGCATCCGCCCGCAGTTTTTTTCTCGGCACACTACTATGGTTACACTCATGGTGGTCGTGTCAGTGAGTAATAAGGTTTCTCGTTCCGCTTGACCGTGGTGCTGCCGGCGCGGTGCGAATATCGCACATTTTCCAACTCCGTCAGCTCACCAATGTTGAAGATCGAGAAGCTCAACAACTCCATTGTAGCATGGGTGAGGAAATAATACAAGCGCCCGTATTTACAGGCGCTCGTATAACTATCAACTGTTTATCCACAACTATTCTCCCGGCTGTTTTTCGATCGGTGCGCCCTCCGAGGTCGCGTCTGATGCTCCTGTTTTCTTCTGTGAACGAACGACACCCATAAAGTCGTTCAAGTAATTGCTGCCGCCGCTGATGACAAGGCCAGTGACGATATGACCGACGACCGGCGTGACTGCGACGAACCCGAGTGTGGCGAAGAGGTCGAGCTTGTACGCCACGGAAAAGACCACGGACAGCCCAAGCGCAAACCACTTTGCGTAGGCGGCCATGGATGTCGGTTTGATGAAGTATTCGATGGTTCGCTCCACGAACACCGCTGCGATGAGGAAAGTGAGAAAGTCCAAGTATATCACCCCGCTTTCGTTACCAATTCTCCGAGTACCATTGTAGAGCGTTCGGCGCGAAGAGGGAAGCGACAATCACCACCCAAAACCATACCAACAGCGCGGTGCGAGCGAAGCGAATGATGGCCGGTGCGTTCGTCATTCTTTCACCTTCTTGATCACTTCGTCGCTGATGACCTTGTACTCCTTCGCATCGGCCAACAGTTTCTCAAAGTCGGCCTCGTCCATCACGCCTCGCAATCCCGTCAGGATTTTTACTTTCAGGTCATTTGTTCCAGCGTCAATGAGCGCACTGATTTTCGGATCGTTCATACCGCGCGCGATGCCAAGGCGGAACTTCCTCTCAAGGTTCGTGGCCCTGCTCTTCTGGCTCTCGTCCATGCTACCGCGCTCGGCCGTGCCGAGAATGTCGCGCTGGATGTCTTTGACGTACTGGTCTCTCCGTTCGTCGGTCTGGTCACTCTCCTGCCACTTGCCGATGTAGTCGTTGACGATCCGGTTTTCCGAGATGCGGCGGCGCGCATCGGCGCTGTCTTGCTCGCCGATGATTTGCCGGTACTGCTCAAGCTCGCCGTAATCGGTGACACGGATGAAGCGGCCGATCACATTGCTCAACATCGGCGTTTGCAAGAAGCGCTCAAGGCCGGACGACTCACGCGGGGCCGTTTCGCCGGTGTAGAACCGCATGAACACCGAGCCGCCGAACTGGTTGAACTGCCAGAGCAGGAACGGTTTTGCCGCGTCCCAGCCGCCCGCTTGGTGCTGATCGTCCGTTAGGATGTTTCTGCCACGGAAAAAGTCGTACGGGTTCTGGCCGGCGAGGAATTGCGCTGCGTTGATCACGGACTCGATGGCCGGTGAGATGCTCGGAATCTGGCCGCCGGTGTAACTCGCAATATCCGTCAGGTCTTTACCGAGCGACTGCTTATTTTGAAACATCGTCATGGCCTTCCATACAAGGCCACCAATGAGACGGCCTGTTTCGTCCTCGGGAATACGAAGGTACACCGTCTTGCCGCTTTCCGGGTCTTTTCCGAGCGGCACGATTGAGTAGTTGGTCTTGTCGTACTCCGTTGCTTGCTGCATAAGCTCGCGCGCCCTATCACCGAAGAGTCCGTAGAGTGCGGCGAACATGAGCATTTTCGGCGCGACGCTTCGCATCGCCGTCTTCCACCAAAAACCGGAACGCGTGCGCGGATCGGTTGCGACCTCGATGTCTGCCCGAATGCCTTGAATGATGGCGTTGGAGAACAGGAACAGCTCGTTGGTCGCTGGCGTGATGTGTCCTTTGTCGAGGAAGTCAGGGCTACCGACTTTTCGGCGGATGAAGCTGCGCGCCTCCTTCGGCGTGAATGGCGTCTTGCGGCCCGCCTCTTCGGCGTCCACCACCAGCTCGTAGAACCCGGCGACTTTCGAGATGCTCTCAATCGTGTCACCGAGCTTTTTGATGAACTCAAGAACGCTGAACAATGGGCGCACCACTTTCGGTCGCGGCACTTCCGTCCCCTCGCTCACGCCCACGCGTTGCATGATGGCGTCAATTTGCTCGTCTTCAATCGAACGGCCGAGGATCATGTCGTTGAAGGTGAACGACAGCACCTGCTCGCGTTCCATGCGCTTGATCAGTTCCAAGCCCTCACCAGTACCGCCGAAGCCACGGGCCTTTGCGGCTGGCATCGCGCGGGCATACTGTTTCGCCGCTCGGAAGAGCGACATGTTCGGCACGTTCTTCCAAAACCGCGTGAAGTCGCGGACGAGGTTGAACGACTGGAAGCCAAGGTTGAAGGTGATGAAGAGCGGACGGAAAAGCCGACCGTTCAGGAAACGAATACTACCGATGAACACGTTATTTTGTCCGACCGTGTTTCGGTCAACGGTCTGTTTGATGTACGGGTCAACGTAGAACCCGACCAGTTTTCCATTCTCACGGAACATGATCAACTCTTCGTTTGGCAGGCGCGACTCGACGGGCACCACGGCCTTGCCGGTAAATCGGGTCTTCGCTTTCTTGATGTCGCCGGGATAATGTTTTGCCAAGAACGCCACAACACCTTTCGTCACGCGGTTGCGCTCGATTGCCTTGATTGTTTCGATCATCTTGAGCAAGCTGGCGTTCGCCGGGTTCGTGATGTCTTTGAGCGTACCGACTTGCCGGTGCACCTTTGCCGTCACTCCCTCCTCGATGTGCTCAATGACTTGGAACGTCACGTACGACGGGTTGGTTTGCATTTGAGCGTACAGTTCTGCGCTGTACAGCCCCTCTTTGAACGCATCCTCGGCGATTTGTTTCATGCCGGTTCGGAACGCCTGCGCCTGCCGATCCATGAGCGCGTAACGACCAGGCCCCTGTTCTGCTTTGATAGATTCCAAAATCTCTGCCGCGTCCTTCGGACTGATGCCACGCGGGTTTGCCAGGTCACTGCGGTCGCCATCCACAATACGTTTCGTAAACATGTACTCGCCAAACTGGTGCCAGTCAATGCTGTTTTCAGTCAGCGTTTTGTAGACGGGCTGGAAGTGTTGCTCGAACGTGGACTTGATCTTGCCTCCGAGGTAGTTTCGCTCTTCGAGGGCAAAAACCGGGTTGTCATCAGGGTTGATGAACGTACCTGCTTTTTTCAGTTTGTTCACCCGCTCGATCATGGTGTAGTTCAACGACACGACCTCATGCTTGAATCGCGAGAAAATGTTTCTGTTACGATCCTCTTTCTCACGCATCCGCTTCTCCTGCACGTCACGGGCGGCCATGTCACCCTCGCGGAACATTTGTTGCAAGCCCTCGCGCCGGCGTGCCACGATCGCCTCACGGTCTCCGGTGAGGAACGATTGCAGGTCGAAGTACGCGGTCTTCACGTCCGGCTTGCGGTCGAGCGACTGGAAAAACGCCTCGTAGAACTTCGGGGCCATTCGCTGCAACGTGCCGGGGGAGTTGAACAGGACGGACACGGCGTCGGCATACAACTCATCGGCTCCCTTGCGATATTGCAGGTATGTCTCGCTCGCTTGATCAGAAAGCGGCCGCCAGTAGGTCGAAAGGTTCCACAGTTCGGTGCGAATGTCGCTGTCTTTGATCGAGTTCTCTTGCAGCTTCGCCACCTCTTTGTTGATCTCGACGATGCGTCGGTACAGCTGGCTGTTGAGCGCTTTGTCCGTCACCTCACCCTGATCATTTTTCAATGACTGGCGCGTTTGCCGAGCCGTATCAAGTTCGTTCACAAGGCCGTCAATCTTTTCTTCGTTCTCGACGTTGCTGAACGTACCGCGCATGAAGCCGCGCATCGTGTTTAGGTGGCCGAGCATGTTGCCGCGCTTCGTGGTTTCATCGGGCAGGAAGTCAACAAGGTGGCCGATCTCGTGCGCCATCGTCTTTGCGAGCTGCTCTTCATTGCCTGTCTCAAACAGCGAAACATCGAGGGCGATGGCTTTTTTCTTCGGGCTGAAAAACCCATACTTGATCGGCACTTCAACTGCTGTGCCAGCATCAGCGTCAACGACTGTTTGACGACGGAACCGGCGCACCCACGCCTCGTTGCCGGACAGCTCACGCGCGAGCGCCACCAGCTCGGGAAACTCGATCGGCCGTACTTGATCAACGCCGCCGAGCTTCACTTCGTTACCCTCGACAAACAGGTCAACGTCAGCGCCTTTTGCGCCCCGCTTCGGCGCCACGATCGTTTTTTGCTTCGGTGAAAATGGGATTTCTGTTTCTCCAATGCGGACGGGCATGAGCAAACCAACAACCTTGCCATCACGGCGGAATTGAATGACCTGCTCCGGCCCGGTAATACGAATCTCGGCATCCGGCAGGGTCTTCACCATGAACGCAAGACGGTCTGCACTCGACGCAACCTGTTGCTTTCCATCCGTGAGCACCGCGTAAATCGTGTTGTTTGAAGAGTAGTACCCCTGCACCGTGGCAACCGTTCCTTCTTCCTTCGGCATGATAGGTTCGATGTTCGGAAAATCTTTGACGTTCGCCTGCGCGCGCTCAACCATGTTTTTCTTCGCTTCCGCGAGTGCTTCCTTCGGGTTTGGAGCATTACGGGCGACGCGTTTTGCCTGCCGATCAAAGTACGCGTCAAAGTATTCCCTCGCTATTTTCGAGTCAATGATGAGCTGGTACGAATCGGTAATCACTCCCGTGTGATACCCCGCATCAAGCTCTGGTTTCATTTCAAAAACGTCTTGGGAAATACCGCTCTCTGCTCTACCAAACTTCGAGAGCAGTTGACCACCAGTCGGATCGAGCACGAAGCTCTTGCTGGCAATGAGCGCCTTCTTCAAGTCGCCCGCCTTCGCCTTGTCCAAGCTCGCGGCAAGCGTGTTCTGCTCGATATACGAGACCATCTCGGCCGGGATGATGCCAAGAGACGAAAGTGACTGTTTTTTGGGACGAGTGGCCTTTGTTTCCTTTGCCGCCTGTTCAATGCGCGGCTTGATAAACTTTTCGATCGCCGCCACGTCCTTCTCGATGACGTAGGTTCGGCGACCGGCCCGCACCGCCTCTGCACCGGCAACGCCGGTTCCGGCGAACGGATCAAGTACGAAGTCACCCTCGCTCGTTCCTTGCAAGATCAAACTACGCAACAAAGCTGCTGGCTTCTGTGTCTGTCTGCCCTCTTTTCCGGCCACGGGGGCGCGAATGAGCTTGAAGTCAAGATTGCGCGGCAATTCCTTTTCCGTGAAGTTTCCGCTCTTGGTGAGCAACAGGATGCCTTCGGGGTGTGCCTTCACCGATCGAACGTTTGTTGCTTCCTCTCCCTGCTTGGTAAGTTTTGTGAAGTCACCGCGAGCCACAACCTTGAACCCTGCGTCAAACAGTTTTTGGTTGTACCGTTCCATTTCTTGTGCGCCGGACGGTGCTTGCGAGAACATGTAGTACACCGGCGTGTCATCATCTTTCACGAGCTTTGCAACGGCGTCCATCGCCTCACCGAACTGTGTTGGCGTGATGAGGTCGAACTTGATTGCACGATTGCCGCTACGGATTGCCGTCGTCGTGTACGGCGGATCGAGGAACACCATGTCGAACTTCACGCCTTCGTCAACGAGACGCGGGAGCGTTTCAAGCGCGTCTGCCGCCTCGACGTAGGCGACGTTCTGATCTCCGACCTTGAGTGTGTAGACACCTTTTCCGATTCGTTCAAACGTCCCTTCTTTTGCACCGACGCCGAGGATGCGACGAACGTTTGGCTCAAGGATGCCAGTTTCTTCGGCGATCTCCTTTGCAGTTTTCTCTTCACCTTCGACTACTTGTTTCACCTTTTCCTTTTGCGTCTTCGGTTCCTTCGCCTCGTCAATGGACTCCTTCGGCAACACGAGCACGCCATCACTGCCAAGATCGGCGAGTGCGATACTCCCGACAGGGAAGTTCAGCTCACGGATTTGGTCGCCGAAACGGCTTGCGTCGTCACGCGTGCGCGTCACCCACATGATCCCTTGTGCGGGAACGTTTGCAAGGTCAACACCGACGGCCCGCGCCGCGGCGAGTGCCTGTTGGCGCACGTGCTCGTTGCCAAGGTCGTCTGCTTCAAAGTTGATCACGTCGAGGGCCGTACCGCCCGCCTGAAAACCTGTATCGGCCCGGAATGCCCGGCCGCTGAACTCTTGCGCCGTCTGCACGGTGGCGCGCTGGCGGAACTTCACGACCTCATTCTCAATCGTCCGCAGTTGGTTTTCCGTTTGTGCGGTCGGCGTCACTGTGGAGCGTTGCTGCTGTACGAAATTGAGCAAGGAGTCAATACCGGCCGTCAGTGCGGCTTCTTGCGTCGGAAACAGGTCGGCAAACGGACGGGTGAAACTCGTGGTGTCGGTATCGGCACGGACGGCAACAGAAAACTGGCCATTGTCGAGCTTGACCGTCTGCACCTGCACCTTTTTGTTGTCGCCACCAATCACGCGCTCGATGATGGTCTGCGCGTTCGATGCCTCGAAATTGTCGAGACGCTCGGCGTCAATCTCTTGCGCCGTGACGGCGATCGAGGGCGACGGCTGTTTCATGCCCTCCCGAATCTCGGACGGCTTTGGCGTGTTCAGGTTCAGCTCGGTGTCTTCAAACTTGACTGGCGCAATGTTGGGATTGAACGACTCGATGTTCTTGACCTCGAAGCTCGGTTTTCCAGCAACCTTGTGCACAAACGCTTCCACTTCCGGCGTGACGTGCGCGTTGCCGGCCATGATCCGCACGAACATTTCGCCCGGCTTGTAGAACTTTGCGAAGAACGGCGCCTGCAATTCTTTCGGAACGGTCGCCATGTAGTCAGAATAGAGCTTGTTCATCGCCTTCTCATTCTCGGTGCCGACGACGTTGTTTTGGTAGAAACGATGCGCGAGTTCGTGGTTCACGTAATACTCAAGCGACTGCTGCCGAACATCGGGATCGCTCGTCACTTCCGGCGAGAGGTAGATAGTGTTGCCGTCGAGTTTTGCCAGTGCGTCAAGGCCGGTGCCGTTGATATTTTTCAGCGTACCGCGCGTGTCCTCGACGATCGAAATGCCCGCAGTGGACGACTGCAACGCCGGCTGGATGCGGATGGTGTCGTTCTGAAACTTCATCGTCGGCGTTTTTTGCTTCGTGTCAACGTCTTGCCCGCGAATATCCCATGCGGCAGTCGAGCCACCAATAAACAGGCCGCTCAATGCGCCACCAAGCGTTGCCATTGCGTCTCGCGTCACGCGCTCATCGGCTCCCACTTCTCGAAATGACGACTCCGCAGCAATCTGAATCTCCTCTTGAGAAAGCTCGGTCAGTGTTTCCACCGCACCGGACGTAACGACACGCGATGCAACGCCTCCCAGTTTTTGACCAATCACTTTATTGAAAAACGTCAGTCCCCAGTTTTTGATGATACCCTTCCCAAGCAGTTGTTCGTACCCGAACTTTTCTAAAATCGTCACCGGGACAGCGACGGCCATACCGAGGTAGTCGGACGTTTGTTGATCAACGCCGTTCTCTCGCGCACCGATTGACACGTCACGGGCCGTGGAAAGGCCGAGCGTTGAAGTTCCTGCCAACATGCTCCCGGTGACTTTTTTTGTCGCAAGAACCGACAACAATGAGCTGACGACGCCGCTACCAACAATCTCGGCTGTTTGAAAAAATCGGCTCGTCATCTTTTCACGAAGAGGTGCTGATGCCCATTCTCCCTTCCACTTCGGTTGCAATGCCTCCGTTGCCCGCTCCAATGCCAGCGTTCCTTTCGGCAGGATGTTCGGCAGGAACGGAACCCGGATGTTGTCGGCAATCTCAATACTGGTCGTTCCGCTTTCCTTCAAGCGATCGAATGTTTTTTGATAATCGTTGACGAGGTTGTTTTCCCAAGCGATCTGTTCTTTGGTCTTGAGCGGTCGGAAAAGATACTGCGATGCTTTCGTAGCGATCTCCGGCACATTGCGAGCGGCAAAGTTGAATGCCTCTTCAAAGGCAGCACTGGCGTACCCGACCGCTTGGGTTGCGACTTTTGCAATCGCCTTGCCGAATCGTTGGAATCCACCCTCTTTTTTTTGCTCTTCCGGTTGTGGCGCCTGCGGCTCCTCCTTCTTCGGCCGCTCCTCCCGGTATACCTTGATGCGCGAAAGCGGGTCGGGGCTAACGACCGTTTTCAAACCGGGAGCACGGACGCGCGACTCTTCCTCGCGCGTCGTTGGTGTACCTGACCGGAAGCGTTTGATGCGATCGTCGGCGGTTGCCATTGCTAGCGTCGTTTATCGAAGTCGTCGGGGAAGGAGGAATATACGTCGTTCTTGATCTCGCCACGCGAGCGCCACGGGTAGTCCTGCACGAGAATGTCAACCAGCTCTTCGCGGGTGATCTCGTCGTCGTTCGCCGGATTGCGGGACGTGACGACGTAGTTGCCGTAGCTGTTCAGAGAATAGTTGTACCCCTGCAACAGCTCGGTCTGCGTCGGCTCATCACTGCCGCCACCGCTCGACGGAATGCGCGATTTTCCGAGGTACACTTTCTCGACGAAGACACTGCCGTCCGGCCTCTGCATGATGATGTCGGCGTACTCATCGCCGTTCGACTCCTGCCGCGTGTTGGACGAGATAATCTTCGCGTCCGGCTGGCTGCTCTTGAGCTTCTTCGTGATGCCGACAGGAAGACCGGCCTGCACTTCGAGCTTGCCGATCAGGGTGCGCGACTCTTTCGGCAGGTCGCTCCACTTGAGTGTACCGCCCTCGATGCCGTTGAACACGATTTGCAGGTTCGCGCGGGCCGAGTCCTCGATCGCCTGCCGCTCATCGAGCACGTCCTTGCGAACGTCGCGCATGAGGTTGATCGTTTGAATGGCCCGGTTGAATTGTTTGTCGTACGCGTCCGAGGCGTTCTGGTAATCGGTCTGCGTCAGATTGACCAGAGTGTTGATCATCGTGTACTTCGTGTTCAGCTGGTCGGTGACGAGGCGCTGCGCGTCAATGTTGATTTGCAGTTCCTCATTGGCCTGTTTCTGAATCTCGGTCTGTTTGCCGGAAATAACGCCAAGAGGTACTGGCCTTCCCTCTTCATACCCTGCACGTTCACGAGCACGCTGACGAATCGCCTTCTCTTCGCCTTTCAGCGTCGAGAGGTCTGTTTCAAGTTGGGTGACACCGTTCTCTTCACGGAATTGCAAATACTTCTCTGCAAGAGAGGGCAGTGATGGTGGTGGAGCGAATGGCTTACTTGGATCGAGGCCGATGGAACTAAAAAGGTCGCTGAACCGATCACGAATAGCAACGTCGGTTTCTGCTGACCTGTCAGCGAAGTCCGACTGCTGGTTCTGGTTGATGATTTGGTTCGGCCCACCGCCTGCCGGGCCTCCGGGTGCGGTGTAGAACGGGCTGGCACTCGCGCCGAGCACGATGTTCGCAACGTCCTTGACCTTGTATCCGGCAAAGCGTTGCAGTTCAGCGGTGGTCGCTCCACGACCCTGCGCCTCACGGTACAAAGCGTTTATGAACGCCTCGTTTGCAACAACGTTCGGGTTCGCCGTTGCGATATTAGGATTGTTCAGTGCCATTGTGTCGCCTTTTATGGTTCAGGCGACGATTTTTTTTCGTGGGTTTCCTCTGATCGTGGTTGCTCTTCTTGTCGTGGTTTCACTTTGAGCTGGCCTGTTCTAATCGCCTTGACCATCTCTTCCAAAATACCTATAAACTCGATGTTGCTGGCAACCTCGGCATTCTCAAGGGCGATGTCAATGCCGTCGGTTTTGATGACGATGTAGCGCCACGGGATGCCGTTTTTTGAAACGTCCTCTGGTACGGGCTTGCCCTCTTCTTTTCCGTCTTCCCGTTTGTTCATCATTGCCTGCATCCTATCACGTTTAGGCCCACGTCGAAATAGCGCCGGTGCTCAAGTTGATCGTGGCGGTCTGCCCGTTGTCCCGTTTGAACTTGAGGTTATCGCCGCCATCGGTGTACATACGGATGCGGTCGGTCGAGGGTGTCGAGGGGTTTGCCGACTGATTGCGGAACTGGTAGTAGCCACCACCACCCGAACCCTCACTATTGACATACGAACCAACCGTGAGCGACTGGCTGATTTGCACTCCACTACTGGCCTGTATGTCAACAAGACCACTACCGGCAAGAATCGTCAATCCGCCACCCGTGCTGATTGTCGGGCCAATGCCAGTGAGGTAGCTGTACATGGCGAGCCATTCTGGCCCGCCAGAACCAAGCTCAAGCGAGCCGCCGTACACACCGCCGGAGAGTGTTGCGGTCACTGTCGTCCCGTTTCGCGCCTGCAAAACACTCGCAGTGATGTTGATGTTCTGACCGCTCGTTCCCGTTTGCAGGGTCGAGCCGGTTATCGTGACACCAGAAATACTACCCCCACTGATTGAAGGTGATGTGATGACCGAAGCAGCGACCGTACCGCTAAAATACGCGTCACCTGCATTGCTGATGTAAAACGTCGTGACGCTCGCTTTTCGGCCGTAGATGCCGTTCACGTCAATGCGGATGCCGTTTGCTGGCAACGACACCGAACTCAACTGACTTTCGACGAAGCCCTTGATGATCGAGTAATTAGTGTTGAGACCGTTGTAGCCACGATTTCCTCCAGTCACTTCGTTGTACGTCGCTTTCGCAAACGTCGCTCCATTGTCAATGTTGTCGAGCGTCCCGATCGTTTCGGAGAGGATGATGTGACCCGCGGAAATGTCCGTGCGGAGCACGCGCGCGTAGCTCACGCCGTCAACAATGTCGTCGAGGGTGTCGGTGATGAACGAGAAAACGCCGGCGATGGTTGCATTGCCCTCAATATCCACGTAGAACGAAGCGCCAGCCGGCGTACGTGATCCAATCCACAATCCTCGTTCGTCGGCATACACGGCCCTTGTTCCTGCCCCGACGCTCAATGCGCTCAAAACTTCCGAACGAAACTCGTCCGTCTGCGGAACGTCTTGCGGCGGACTGACGTTGGTGAACGGCTGGATAACCTGTGCTTCGACGGCCATGTTAGGAGTCCGGCAAAATAATCTCGACGCGTTCGATCTCCGGCGCGGTGTTTCCGTTCACGGTCGGCTCGATGCGAACCTGAAAGACGTTTGCGTCGTCAAGGCCGATCGTCGTACGAATGAGTTTTTGGTCAGTGTCGGTGGTCGTCGTAATCGCATCGCCGAATCCAGCGTGGTTGATGTTGATCTTGATGTTGACGCCGGTGCCGGACGGCAAGCTCTTGTACGCGACAATCACTTCGGCAACCCGGATGCGCTCGGTTCGATCCACCATGACGGCGCGCGTGTCGAGGTACGCCGATGCGTACTTTGCCGATGCGTCGAGTTTGTCCACGCCGAACGTCCCGGCGTTCTGCCACGCGACCAAGAGCGTTTCACCGGCCATGACAATCGCCGTAATCTCGGTACTGGAGGAACCGCATGACGCAATGTACTCAAGGTTCAAAATGCTCGGATAGTTCGGGCCGTACGAGCCGACGCTGTACACGCCTTGCAGGGCAGGGTTTCCCGACACGTTCGAGAGTCCGAAGAGCGGGATGCCGAGCCGGTTAGCAACGGCGTAGAAGTGCACCACAGCTTCATTGCTGCCATCCCAATCGCCGGGAATCCGCATGAGCCGTTCCAGCCGGTCGTTCGAGTACGAGTAGAGGTTCCCTTTCGTTCCGGCCTGCACGAGCACGAAGTTGTCCGTCGGCACGATGGCATTGACTCCTTCTTCCGGTACTTCGTCGTCCGATGAAAAGCTCTCGCTCCACGTGTTCCATCGGTACATGTGGTTCTGCCACACGTCAGCCGCGATGTACGTTCCGATCACCAGTTCCGAGACGATGCGTCCCAACGCGCGGATACGCGTGCCTGCTTTGAGGTCGAGGGCATTGCCGGTGAACACGTCGTCTTCGATCTGTGCGACGAACTTTGCGTCGCCAATGTACACGATGAGGTTTTGTTCAACGGCAGGGTGGAACGACGCTTCACCGGCCGAGAAGGTTGCCCAACTATCATTACGCGTGCTCCACGCCGTCCCGACAGCCCACCGGCCGACCCGCAACTCCATGAAGTAGTAAATCTTCCCCTGATCCTCGTACGCGCCGGTGATGTTCGCACTCCCTGCGGCCGGCGCTGCTGTCGCTTCGAGTGAGTACGTCCCGCCAGACGTGCGTTTGTAAATCTTGCCGGAGTTTCCGAACAGGTATGTACTGCCGTCAGAGCACTGCACCATGCAGTTGATCCGAACGTCCACGGTCGAACCGCTCTCTTTCGTCAGCTTTTGGTTGACGCGAATGAGGCCCGGCTTGCCGTGCAAGTCGAGACCAACGGCCGCAGCGACCGAGTTGGCTTGGCCGAGGTAGATGCTGTCAGCGATACCGCCGAGGTTCGGATTTTCAATGACAATCTTTGCCATGTTATTGTCGTTCGGAAACGGTAAAATCTTCCGTAAAGGAGCGAACGTACCGGGTTTTTTTGAAGTAGAACCAACGCACCGTCACCACGGCCTCACTTTCAAAGTGATAAACCGAGGGCGGAAAGTTCGGGGGAATGTCAAGGATGGCCCGTTCAACGGTGTGGCATCCCTTCCTCACCTCTACCACATTTCTATCAGACAATTCGTATACCAGTGTGTCGGCAATGCGCCGCAAAACCGTTATCCGATAATCATTGAGTGCGCAACGCGAAACAGTGAATCGCAACACGTCGCCGGGATAGAAAACCTTGTCCTTGTTGATGATCGGAAAGGGCAGGTTGGTGTACGTGATCGGCTTCTCTTCGTGGAATCGGTAAAAGTAAATCGCAAGAGACGTATGCGCTACAACAAGGAAGACAAAAACAAAAATGATTCGCAACGTCCAACGATAGTTTTTTCGGTTGACTTCCATGCGATTATTTCAGAACATTGTTGATGACCGCCGTGAGAAAACCGACGAGGATGATGCCGAACATGGCCATGACGAGGTTTTCCGTTCGCTTGCTCGCAAAACGATTTTCCATTTCACTGATGCTTTTGAGTGCTTGGAAAATGAGTAGCTGGCGCTGTTCTTCGGACAAGCCGCGCCACTCGTCAATCGAATAGAATCCCTCATTTGGCATTTCGGTTACTTTATTTTGTCGAGTTCGCTTTTAGGAAACGACGGAAGGAACAATGCGACGAGCACTTCAAGCGCGGGGTACTCGACGGCCTTGTTGTTCTTCACGAGGTAGCACTTTCCCGTCCCCGCTTCAAACACTCCGGCGACTACGCCATCCTGTACTGCTTTGAACTTTTCTTTTTGTCTGGCAACAATTTTTTCAATCACGGTTGCGGTCTCCCTTCCGGGCGAAAGCCCTTGGTGTTTACGAATAAGTTGAATGGTCAAATCCGGGTACTGAAAATGCGGCTTGTCGAATCCGGCACGCTGAAAAAGCGACTCGACACCAACCTGATTGGCAATGGAAATAAGTTCTCTATACTTCGCCGCATCGTAGCTTAACTTTCCTTTTACAATGAACGCAATGTCAACGGCGAGGCCATAGTTATGGTAGCTCCATCCGGGCAATGCCTTCGTCACAATCTCACCGGGATGCGTTCGGCCTTGATCGTAGAGACGTTGCTGTTCTTCAAACGTTCTCGCGCCGTCCGTGATGAACGCACCGAGGTGTCGTGATCGTTCGAGTAAATCGCGCACCAATGGCTGAAACGCCGGATCAAGGTCTTCGATACTGCGCGATGTTTTGGTGGCAATCATTTTGTGTGCGCTCCTTACGTTTGATTATAGGTCTTTTCGCTGCTTCGTCCAAGCACCAGCGTCTTTGTTCTGCTTTGCCCATAGGGCCGTCCAAATGCCGTTCAGGGACATGCGGAGCCGGTCGAGCAGTACAACACCATCGGAAAGCACCTTGACGGCCCCACGCGTGAGCGTATCGGCAACCACGAGTGTTTCGGAGAGCACCCGACGGATCACTGGGATCAGGTCGTCAGTGAGCAGGGTGTTCTCGGAAAACGTACGGATAGACCCACGGATCACGCTGTCAGACCCCACAATCGCCTCTGTGAGGCGTTTGACTGGCGATCTGACCAAAGTATCGGCTAGCACCATAATCTCGCTAAAAATGCGCTGTCGCTGGGCCGTGAGGGTATCGGTGAGCACGGTGGTCTCGGTCAGGGTGCGAATGATGGTCAACACCCGACTGAACAGTTCAGTGAGACGTGACGACTCCGTGAGCACCTTTGCCGTCACCCGCGTGATTGCTTCCGTGAGCTTCGGGTTTTCCGGCAGCGTTTTGATGATGGTCGCGGTTCTTGTTTCCGTCATCGTGACCGTTTCGTCGAGTGATTTTTGGTACAGGTATTCAACGGTGACACGAAGCCAGTCAATCCGATAAGAAAACGACTCTCCCACACTACAAGAAGGAAACGACTTGTTGTGCATCAAGAAGCCGTCGGCGTAATACCGTTCACCTTCAACCGAAAACTCCACGATGTTCACGCCTTCGTTGACGAGCACGACTTTTTCGATCTCGACTGGATCGCCGCTGGCCGAGAGCAGGCGAAGGCCCGGTTTGAGCATCCGGGCAATGATCGGCTCGTCACGGCCTTCAACGAACACGGGGTGTCGCAACGTCACGCGCAACACGTCGTTGATGACCAAGTGCTGACGAGCCGTCGAGTGATGAGTGCGCGTGACTTCGTGGTAGTTGCCGTCGTCGGCGAGAAGCCGATCGCCCACCTGCACGTCTTCCACGTTCTTCGACCCCTCCTCGGTGATCACCTGACCGCCATAGACGTGACACTCTTGAGCGGTCACACGAACGCGAAAATCATCACTGTTAATCTGCGCCGGGGTCGGCACTGGGTCGAGTGCCCAAAGCGGATCATATTCACTCATACTGAATGTCACCTCTTCTGTGGTGTAATAATCGAAGTACGTGTCTTCATAGCTCCAGCTCGATCCACCATCAACAGTGACCTCATGCCCGATGTACCCCGCGTACTCACACCCACCCCATCGTTCGTCAACCGTCACAGTAATGCGAGTGATGGTCGCACCTTCGGGAATCGTAAATCCGAACCCATAATAGACGTGCTGTTTTCCGCTCGGAAGCAACGCTAACGCTTCCGCGCCACCATCGGCGTACGCGTTGGTTGGGTTCGACCACGCGCCACTATTCTGCGTTGGATTTTTTGTTGATGATGACATGCTAGAAGTCCCTCGTTTGTTTTACCCAGTCGTCGGAGTGCGGATCGCGGGCCGGGTCGGGAGTGTAGACGCCGGTGTCCTTCGGCTGCTTGGCCCACAGCGCGGTCACAATCCCATTGAGCACGACGCTGATAAACTCATCGAAGCGCATGGCCTCGGTTAGCGTCCGAACATACACCGTTGCGAACATGTCGGTCAGTTTGCTGTTTTCCGTCAGTGTTCGGACGAACGAAACCCCACGACTGAAAATCTCCGTGAGTTTAGTGTTTTCGGTGATGGTCTTCACGGTGACGCGAGCGATCGTGTCGAGAAAAACCGTGACTTCGCTGAACGTTTTTGCCAGCGTCTTCAACACTGCATCGGTCAAGACCGACGTTTCCGAAAACGTCCGAATAAAGCCGCGGGTGATCGTGTCGGTCAACACCTGCGTTTCGATCATTGTCCGAATGTAAACAATTAGAGCAGAAAAGGAATCGGTGTGCACCAATGCTTCCGTTACAGTTCGAGTAGTTTTTTTGATAAAGTTTTCGCTCAAAACCATCGTCTCGGTTATTGTTTCGATGAAATTTGAATGCTTCAGCGCGGAAAATATCTCACTCAATGACATTGTTTCTGTGAGTGTTACGGTCTGTAAAAATATCCAGCCGCTGTTTCCACCGTCGTTGATACAGTTTGTCGTGCTCCATGTCGCGCCACCTGTCGCATGACTGTCCTTTATGGTTACGTATTCAGCAATGACGGTTCCACCAGAACCCATTGTAAGAGTATGGGCGTTCGTGTCTGTCACTGATTTTATTGTGATGCCGTGCGTCGCGTTTGCCACTGCCCGAAAATCATAAGTAAATGTTTGTGTTGTTCCTTCTGTGAAACGGACGATGCACGTTTGTGTTCTCGATAGTTCGCTCCAGTACGCGTACTCAATCGTGTTGTTCCCAGTGAATGTGAGTGTGTCCGCGTAACCGTCTTCGACAATGATTTCTTCAAAGATATTGTTTCCTGTGACGGTCATATTTCCATTCGTAAAACGTACAAAACCGTACGTCAGTCCCCCACCATCAAATGTACTACCAATTCCGCTCCCGATTCTGATGTTTGAGTTATCTGCACTGAACGTTAGGTTCGTCGTCGTCGTTGCATCCCAACCGCCAGCGGTTATATAAACAATTGCACCGTCCATAATAAACGAACGAACACTCGCGCCGGAAATGTCGATACCGACCGTGGTAAAACTTTCACCCGATGCGAGTATCAGTGCGCCATTGACCAGTGAGAGGGTTAGCACTTGAGATGCTCCATCCGTCATCGTCCATCCTCCACCGACTCCATCAAAAGTAAAATTACAGTTGAAAGTCGCCGTTGCGACCGTAACACTTTTCCCTGTACTCGTTGCGGCAAAGGTGATAGTGCCAGTTCCTGACCACTGAACTTGGTCAGACAGCGTGAATGATCCATAGCACGCAATTGTATTCGTGCCGGCTACCGTCGTGCTGCCCGCTGCACTCATGTTGAGATCATGGCACGATGCCGCTGTGTTCAGCGTCACCGTCCCACCACCGGAGTTTCCATCGAATATCGCGTTTTCTGCGGATGTTGGTACGGACGCACCACCCGATCCGCCACTCGTGAGCGACCAATGTGCGGTGTCGTTCCAGTTCCCCGTTCCTCCTACCCAAAAACGCTGATCAAAATAAGTGATAGATAAAACGGGATCGTTCGTTGTTCCCATCCTCTCAACAAATGCGATCTCTGCATCAAATCCAGCCGTATCGGAAACGGGAGTTGTGTCGTCTCGATCAAGGTCTGTCTGCACACAAAACTTCGTGTACCCGGTCTTGTTGATGAGTGCGAGACCGGACGCATTGAGCGTAAAAATATGATGACCGGCAGTGGAGACGGTGACACGAGGTGCAAGCTCGGTCGTGTTGAAGTTGTCAAAGTCGGCATCCGCAAGTTCTGTGTCCGACGCCTGTGTTGACTCCAACAGAACCATCTGTCTTGTTCCGTTGTGATCTCCTGTTTGATTAACGTTAAATATCGCTACATCAAGTTCTGCCGAAACGATACTCGCGGAATCGGGAATGCTTGAGGTATCGAATGTAAAAAATACTCGATAAACATAGTAATTAGAATCAAGATCGTAGAGTGCGGTGTAGAAAATCTGGGTTGGAGTAGACGAGTCGGCCGTACCCGTTGTTGCACCCCGCGCGGTGGCCCAAGTCGAATGAAACGAGTTTATTGTCCCATCTGCCGTATGGCTAAAAAATGAAACATCGGTGTCAATGATCCGCGCCTCTTGTGGTACTGTCTCTTTCCAAAGTGTCACACCACGTTCAGGTGTTTCCCTTCGTTCCGTTGCAACTTCGACTCGTTTTCTCTCTTCATCAAAAGCATCAACGCGTTCGACAAAACCAAGTTTTCCACGACGCGTTACTCGATCTGGTACGTTTTCCTCTGTTATGCGCCACTGAAACTCGGTAGGGGAATCATCTCTTTTTCTCTCTTTCCACAACCGAACACGGGAACGTGTGATCTCGAAGGTAAAAGAAATCTTCGGATCGTCTCGTACCAACTGACGCGCTTCACCGTCAATCGAATCCAGCTCGACTCTGATAACGTGGCCGGTGCGCCGGTTCGTGACTTCGTACCCGGTGCGGTCTTTATATAGACGAACGATTCCGGGCAGTCGGTTGAACTCATAGTACGTCTCGTTTTCAACAAAATAATCCGGCTCAATATCAAGCCATGGCGACTCATCGTCGTCGTAGTTTTCCTTGTAGTGCCAAGGGTTTTTTGTTGATTCAACGGTGAAAGACCCGTCGGGATTTTGGAACTTCTTGAAGTTCTCCCCACGATCGTCCGTCAGCTCAATGCGTACCTCTCGGATGTCGGCCATGATCTCATTCTAACAAACGGGGGAGCGTGCGTCGCGCGCCACGCTCCCCACGTCCTGCCGCTTTACCGCGTTTAGGCGGAAACTTTGATCTTGTAGATGATCTGCAAGCTGTCACCGTCAACGACGTTGATTGCGCTGAACGTCTGACGGCAGAGCAAAACGCCGGTAGAGGCCGCGTTGAGCGCGCCCGCTTCGGTCACGGCCTTCGTGCCAGTGACGCTGAACGTCTTGTCGAGCTGGGCCGTGTCGTCTGTTACGGTCGTTGTTACCCTCGTAACGGTCGCTGTCGCTCGTTCAAGGCCAGAGTCCACGATCTCGGCTTCAAGCGTCGTGTCGGCCACGTCAGGTGCTGTAGTGCCCGTTCCTACGGCAAGGTAGGTGAAGGCGGCCTCACCACCAGCACCGTTGAGACGCGATGCTGAACCGGCAAAACCGGCGTTGGTCAGCAAGTTCCGGGCCACCACCTCATCGGCATACAAGCCGGTGATCAGCGGGAGCCGAAGCGCAAGACCGTGCCGCTTCCGCAGGTAACGTCCAAAGGCGTTTTCCTGCCACTGTTGACGGACGGAGCCGTCTGATTTGAAGACGCGGAAGGTGAACTCGCCTTGCAGTCCGATACCGTCCGCGACCTGTGAGAGTGCTTGGCTCATACAGTTGTCGTTGTCCCTTTGATTTGGTCAATCGTTGCGTCCGCTTGGGCTTCGACGGCCTCGCGCTCCGCAATGGCGTCCGCTCGTTCTCGATCCTCGAAATACGTGCGGGCGACTTGAGAAAGTTCTTGGTTGATAAACTCATCCGTTGCGTCGAGAGGGAAACCGTGCGCTTGGGTCACGTCCACCGCTTCACCTGCAATCTCCCCGTGAATGCGGAATGTGACCACGATGCGACCCGTTTCTCGCTTCGCCTCGACGATGGTGTATCCTCTTGGTTCGCTCATTGGCGTGGTGTTCGGTTACTAATAATCGGAACCGTCGTTGTACGGCACCGTCGCTTCGTGGGGACGATCAAGGTTCATGTGGCTGATCGCCTCCATTGCGCTCTGCATTCGCTGGGGCCACAGCAGTTCCTCTCTCGACAAACGGATCGGCTTGGGCTGCGACTCTTTCCACGTGATAACCACTTTGTCGGCCAACAATTTGTGTAACTGACGCGGGAAGCCGAACGAAGTCGCCGACGGCGCTACCGACAAGTCGGTGGTGCCGGCGAGCATTGCCGTGCTGATGTCGGCAGGGTAAATGATCGCCCACAGTTTGAGTCCGTTGGTGACGTTGATGACCGCCGCGCCGTGGTAGATGATCAGCTCGCCGCCGAAAATCTCGAACGAGGGCTTGCGTGACGAGAAGTACGACTGGATGCTTGTTTCGTCCGTCACGATACCCTTTGACTGCACCTCGACTTCGGTGAGCTTTTCCCATTCCGTCCCGTCGAGCTTCGCTTCGATGTACTTCATTTGCGACAGCAGGTCGGTCGGGAACGCATAGTTACGCTGGTCAGCAACAATGTTTCGGTACATGAAGATACCGAAGTAGTCCTCGTTGATCTTGATCACCTCGCCGGCCATCTCGTCTTTGATGGGGTTCGTGAGCGTCACAATACGAGCATCGGACAGCGTGGTGCTGTTCGTTTTCGTCTGCTCGCGGATGTACGCTGCGTAGTTTGTTCCGGTCATGGTGGTGATCTACCCCGAAGGGCGGCGGCCCGCTGGCTGCCGCCCTTTTGTTTCGCTAGAGCGTCAGGAACGCTGCGACATTGAGGCCGTAGCCGACAACGTTGGTGTACACGGCGTTCGGGACGACTGTTGCGTCTCCGAGCGCTGTGGTGCCACCGACGAAGTTGCCCGTGCCCGTCGGGTTGATTTCGAGAACACCAACCACGACTTCATCCGTCGGGACAGTCGGCCAGACGACTGCGGCGCGCGTGGCGCCTTCTGTGCCCATGCGGGCCGTTGCTGTGCCGTCCGCTTTGAGCGTCAGCACGAACACGTTGAACAGGTCGGCTGTGACTGTGCCGGAAAGCGTGAATGCGTCGTCAGTGATCGCCTTGTTGGCGTACACGCCGTCAATGACGAACTTGATCGCAGCGGCAATTTGAACCTTTGTGGTCGTGGTGCCGATGGCGAGTGCCCCGGAGTTCAGCGCGTACGATGTCGCCGCACGCTGGAACTTCGTGAGAATCTCACGCATCTTGGCATTCGACAGACCAGCGAGGTCTTGTGTGAGTGTGAGAGCCATTTCTGGTGAATGCTGTTAGTGAGTAAGGGCGCTACTGGGAGAGCGCGTTTGCCACGCTGGTGCCGTCCTTCATCTCGGCCCGGTCAGCGCGCATTTCTTTTCCCGCGTTCAGCTCGACTCGGTATGACTCCGCAAGGATTTCCGCGACGGGCAACGGGATGTTCACCATCACACCTTTCGGAATGGCCATCTGATAGCCGTTGATGGTGACAACTTCGTAGCTCTTCGGGTCTTCCCTCGGTGCCAAGTGGAGAATGAAGGCGGTGCGCGGAGCTTTTGCGAGCTTCGCTTTCGTCGCCTCGGTCACGTCGTTTTTGAACTTCGTGATGTCAATCTCGCGCTGGTACGAATCGAGGACTGATGCGTTGGCAGCAGCTTGGCCCTTGACGGAGCCAGTGCCTCGGCCTTTCGGTTCAGGCGGAGCGGCAGTTTCCTGCCCCTCGTCTTCCCCTTCTGCCGGTTTCTTTTCTTCGTCGGTCATAGGTTTCGTGGTGTTACGTTGATGAGTGCTGCGGGGAGCGCCCGCTACCGAGCGCTCCCGCTACTCACCGTTGAACTAGACGCGCGCGTGTTCGATACGGGTCATGAAGGTTTCGTTGAGCCGCTTGGCAACATACGTACCCTTCCAACCGCTCGTCATGCGCTGATCGAGCGGGTCTTCCGAACCCGCAGAACCGAGAGCTTTGACGATGTTGTGCAACGCTTCGCCGGAAATGCGAGTCGTGCCGTACGCATTGGCGCCCATGATGAGCGTCGCGTACACGTCAATGCCGCCTGTGCCGGCGCCGGTGAACACCTTGGCGTTCGTCGTTTCAAGGAAACGAACGTCGCGGTAGTACCCGTACTCGCCCGGCATGATCTTCGTTCGGTTCTGGTACTTCTCAACCGAGACGAACCCGGTGAATGCCTCAATCGCCTTGGTGATGTTCGTGTGGTTGATGCCGATGAACGCCGGCTTGATCGGCACTGTGCCGATACCGGGGTCAGGGTCAACCATCGTGGTGATCCGACGGGCGTTGTTCCCCTTGATGGTTTCCACCGCCGAGTCCACGTTCGCTGCAAGGATCACGTCAGCCGCGGCAACGTCAGCGCGGGCAGTATTGCCCGTACCGGCGTAAGAGACGCTGGTGCCTGCGACAAGGATGTCGCGGGTCAACTGGTCGAGAGTGTCAACGATCTGATCGCCGAACAGCTCGGCAGTTTCCATGAGCACCGGGTCGGGTGACTCCATGTCAACCTTGTCGGTCAACGTCACGAAGTCGCCGTACTGTTGAATCTGCGCCGTGATGTCCGTCACGGAGAGTTGGCTGCCGGCCGGCGTTACGCCGTCGGACAGCGGGGTCGTGGCAGCCGTCAAGTTGCCGTACCGACGGAACTTGATGGTGTCAGTGCCGACTTTACGAGGAATATCACGCACCTGTGCAAACAGGGTGTGGATGAACAACGGCACGGCCCGCTCCAACATGGTGCGGTCGTAAAAGTTGTTTACCTCTGTCGGGATTTGCGTTCGAGTTGTGCTGGCCATGTGCTTCCCATTATTACGTTACGAATAAGCAGTGACTGTCGTTTACTCGCTGGCTTTTCTTCGCACTTGATTCTTCATTTGGTCGAAGGACTTTTTATCCTTCTTCCAAACGCTGCCGCCTTCGGAGCCACCGTCTTGATGACCCGATCCGCCACCCTCATCGTTGGCTCCGTCGTCCGCTTTGACACGGGCTTTGGCACCCATTTTGAGGATCGCTTTCACACCACCGGCCGCTTCGACCATGACGGTCTCAACGGGGAGATGCTGCCTACTCGGATGCTTCCAAATCTTCAACGCTTTCTCTCGGAAAGGTTTGAAGAGGGGGTTTTCGGCAATGTAGCCGTCTGCCTCTTGGGCATCCTGCGTGGCCTGCTGCTGTTCAAGGTGCGGTGCGAGCTTCTGTTCGAGTTTCTCGTCCAGTTTCCTGTCGAGATCGTCGTCGCCATCGGCATCGTCGTCGCTTTTGCCGTCTTTGGCTTTCTGCTGACGCTCCAGCTTTCTGGCTTGCCGTTCGAGGAAGTAGTCAGTTTTTGACTTACGAACGGTCTTGCGAACGGGCGGCTCACCTTCGTCGTCGGCCTTTGTGCCGTCTTCGTCGGTTTTTTTCCCGTCCTTTGACGAATCTTTCTCCTTCCCGTCGTCGCCGCTTTCGTCTTTGCCGTCGGCGTCGTTGCTGGCGTCGTCGTCGGCCCCCTCGGCGTCGTCGGTCTCGGTCTGCTGATCGTCTTTCGTGGTGTCGTCACCGGCACCATCGTCGTCGTCAGCTCCCGGTCGAGTGCTGCCGTCCTCTTCTTGGTCGTCAGCTTTTTCCTCGTCTCCCATGTAAGGTACTCCTTTCTCGCTCGCACGGGGGAATGGGGAAACCCGTGTCTGCGGAATGACTCGGCGTTTCGACAACGCCGGAAAATAAAAGGAACCCGCATAGCGGGTTCGTATAGGCGTGGAAGAGGGGAATCGTCAAACCTCTTCCATGCCCTATTCGCCGGCGACAACCGGAGAACGAAAAGGCGAACGGCACCACGACGAGCCGTTGAACCGCCTATAGAAACGCACTATGCAAACGATTTTGTTCGATTGTAAAGAAACGTGTCGTGGTTATTTTTTTGCACCCGACTCACTCGCCTTGGTGAACTGCTCGACCGAGTAATACGGATCGTCTTCGGGTTCGAGCGGTTGGCCTTCGAGCACCTTGATTTGCGCTCGCGGCATGGCGAGGAGTTTTTTCAGGTCGAGCCGTCGGAGTTTCAGAAGTTGTCGCTCCTGCTCGTTGAGTTCCCGGTTGTCCGGGTCTTCGCCGAGTAAAATTGTTCCGAGTCGCTCTACGTTCAACTGTAGCACTTTCTCAAGGAACAGCCAACCGGGATGCCGGCGCAATTCGGACAGTTCAGCGGCCGCTTTTCGGTTGTCCGATTCGGACTCGAAGGTGTTGACCACCAGTGGCAGGTTCTCGATCATTGCTCGGGTTGACCTTCAAATGATCGTGTTTGCTGTGGTTGTGGGGCCGATGAGGGTGCACCGCCGCGATCCATCGAACCTGCCGGACGCATAATCTCTTCCGGTGTTTCTGCACCGGCAGCGACCGGCTGCGGCGCATACTGCGGATTTTCGAGCTTGAACATCATCGCTCGCTTGTGCGCCTCGATGTGGGCGTATTTTGCAGGGGTGTCGGCCGCCTTGTTGTGCTCCTCCATGTGGGCCATGTCGTCGTCGAGCACGTCAACCTCGACCATTCTGTTTCCGTCGAGCATGTCGTTTTCCTGCCGGGCCTTGAGTTCGTGAATGTTGGCCGGCAGCGCGTGGTTGATGTCCTCGTTCGTAAAGCCGGAGAGGCGGCCAAACTGACGCATGATACCGCGTCGGTTCGATGACGGGTCGGACAAAAGAATCCCGGCCCAGTTCGTGTACATTTGGAGCTTCAAGAGCCGCTCTTGATCGGCGACCACAGTGCTCGTGATCGTCACGTCGGGGTCGGCCTGCATCTCGATGTTGTCTTTCGTGAGCTTACGGAAGCGCGTGCCGAGTGCGCCCGTGATCCGCACGACCTTCTCGTCAATGTCTTTCGCAAAATGCCGCTTGTAGAGCGAATACCACTGTTCCCAAAACCGCGTTTCACTCCACCCGAAAATCTTTGCGGAGAGTGAGTACCGAGTGTTGACGTTCGCCGCAAGGCGGTTCGTTTCCGTCGCCGTCCTGCGCTGCGTGGACTGCACGCCCTGTTGAATCTCCGGCGTCGCTGTCGCTCGCTGTGCGGCAACATCGAGCAGACCGAGAATGTAGTCGGCTTCCTGACCGACCGTCTTGCGCTGAATTGCGGCGACAGCACCATTCGGATCGCCCGTCACCGGCACGTGCTTGTTGAACCCGAAGTCGAGGTCGGAACGCGCCCGAATCTTGTTTTGGTCATACAGGTACATCGGGTGCAGGTTCGACTTCGCGCCCCGCAAGCCGAGGTTGATGAACACGGAACGAGCGCGCTGTTTGTCTTCCACGAGGTCGGGAATTGAGACGCCATCCCAGTCGTGCGTCATGGGGTAGAGCACGCGGTCAATGACGGGGATCATGGCGACTCCTCGCCCGTTGTCCGACTTGATCTCCTTGTAGCGCACGACTTTCGTTCGGTCGTTGGCGAGCGTGACGAGAACGCGCTTGCCACGCCACACCGTGTACCACTCCGCCAGTTTGTACTCGACGTTCTCGCCGGTGAGCGACTTCGTGGTCTGCTGGTCGCCGAAGCCCTGCGCCTCGGCCCGGATGCGCCGCGCGTCGTAGGTAATGTCAAACGGATCGGTCACGCCCTTTCCCATTTCGGACGTGCGGATGTTGAAGTAGACGCCGGCGCGCTTCATCTCCGACTTTGTGAGCAGCATGTCGCGGCCAAAGAACCGTGCCGCGTTCATGCCGCGTCGGTTGCCCTGCATCGAGTGAGCGCGGGGATCGCGCAAGCAGACGAGCGGGTTCAGCACTTCGCCGACCGGGGCGAGAATGGATCGGTCAAACTCACGGAGTAACTGCAAACCGCGCCCGAAGAAGAGCGTGTCCCAGTCCCACTCGTAGTCGAGCATGTCCTTGCCCATGACTCGGTAGTCGTGTTTCGCCATCATCGTGACGGCTTCGGCGGCGTCCACGTCGCCCGGCTCGTTCGGCTCGAACGATACCTGCAACACGTCATTGTAGAGCGACGAGAGAACGGTTTGCATCACGCCGAAGAGCAGCGGATCACCGACCGCTTCTTTGTCGCGTCGCTGGTTGTTGTACAAAAGCAGCCGGGTCTTCCACTCGTCCCAGCGTGGCTTCATGTAGTCGTACGCGATCGAATACTCCGAGTCAATCTGCGCGATCACGCTCTTGAAAAAACCGTCTTTCGACCGTTTCTCAAGTTTCTCCAGCTCTGTTTTGAGCGAAGCGTCCAGCTGTTCGCCTTCTTCGTTGTGTTCCGGTTTGGGTTGTTTGGCCATACGCCTCCGACTTCGCTATGCGGGCAGGTCTTCCAACTCGGCCCACTGTGCGGTAAACGACTCACTCTTCGTTTCCCGGTTGATGTGGATGCTCGCGTTGATCATGGTCACGCTATCCTTGCCCTGCAAGGCGGACACGATCTTGAGCAACTCGTCGAGCGTCGCACACGTGTACGATTTGTTCACGGTAGTCATGCTTTCTTTTCTCCTTCCGCGCCGACCTCGCGCACCTCGAAGGTGCCGGTCAGCTTATTTGTATCCTTCGCCAGCCACGGGTAACGCCCGGTGCTTTTTTTGACCATGCGAACCTTGAGTGTGATGCTGTATTCGCCCTTCACGTCCCAATCTCGAACCTCCGGCAAATCGTTTTCGGTGAACGTAATGCGCGGGTACATCGGTTCATGTGCCGCGTCCATGCTCTTGTAGTTTTCCCCGGTCACTTTTTTCATGGTGGCCATAGTGCCTCAAGTATACACCTTTTTCGCCGTCAACCAAACGGGTCAAACGAACTTTCCTCGATCTCCCCGGTCACGCCCCCGCCGGCGAGAGCGCCGTCGCCCATGCCAAGACGCTCATCGTACGGGATGAAGGCCGGCTCTTGAATCAGCCCGCGACCAATGTTTTCGATGAAATGGTCGTCTTTGTCCACTGTTTTCTCCTTCGGGCCGTGCTCGTCACGAGAGCGGCCGCGCCATTCGTCCCAACGGTAGTGCTCAAACTCGAAGATCGTCCGGGTGCAGTAGTTGAACACGTACAATTCCGGCGTGCGGATGAACTCGTTGCCGACCCGTTCGTAATTCAGTGCGTCCGCGATGCGGCGATCAGCCGTGCGCCGGGCCTTTGTCGCCTCGCTGTACCGCAGGCCGTGGTTGGCGAGCTTGGTAGCAAGGGACATGCCCGTGTGCTGGTCTTCGACAAACGCGGAAGGATCGGCGAGGCGGTGCACGACGCGGTACTGCGATGCCTTGTTCTTGATCCGCATGGCCAGCTCTTCGTCTCCGGTGACGTTCTCGAACAGTTCGTCCACGATGAACTTCTGCCCGTGCCGATCAACGGCCAACCACGTCACGGCGTCCGGGTTGCGTGGGTGCGGATCGAGCATCTCGATGACCGAGAACTCGCGCGGACTGACCGGGAAAGGCCGGATGACGTGTACCTTGCGCTCCCATCGTTTGAACACGAGACCAACAAGGTGTTGGAAGAGACCGTGCGCGCGGGCCTGCATGTCGTCCTCGTTGTACTCAGAGAGCATGTCCTGAATGTGCGCGTGTTCGAGGAAACCACGCGTGCCGTGTTCTTTGCAGGCGCTCTCCACGTCGGCGGTGATGAACGTCCGACGCCCGTGTTCGCCTTCCACGTTCGTGACGATCTGGTCGTACATCCACGCGCTCCCGGCGAGTGGGGTTGCGGTGATGAACATGACGCCGCCCTTGCGGAGACGGGCGACGGTGGCCTTGTAGATGCTCTGCGGCGGCGGTTCGTCGAGCCACGCCCAGCCGAGCGTTGCTGACTCAAACTCTTTCGGGTCTTGCTCGTTGCTCATAATCTCGAACTCGAAGCCGGTGTCGGTCTTCCAGTACGACTCAAAGTTCTTGCCGCGCTTCTCAGTGGTGTACCGATCGCGCGGGAGCCACGACTTCAATTCGGGAATGATGACGGCCTGAATGGTGGTCGGGTCGGACACGATGCGGCCCCGCTTCGGAAACTTCCAGTTGTTGAAAAGCGGGTAATCGAACCACCCGTTTTGTCTGCCGTACATGATGTTCACGAGGACGTTCACGCCGAGCGTTGTCTTCCCCGTACCATTCGCGGCGGAGTCGAGAACGATGAAGTAATCGCCCCCGCCCACGAGGCCGATAAACTCTTCGCCAACGCCGGTCGGCACAAAAAACTCGGACGATCGGTGCGCGACCTTCCGCAGTTTCTTCCGTCGGGCCTTGTCGTAATCCCGGTTCGCGGCGTCCAACGTCTTCGGTTTTTCTTCGTTACGCACGATCATTGAGTTCAATGACACAACGCCGGTCGCCGCAGTTCGGCAGGTACTCGCAACGTGTCGTGACCGACGCGACGTAGCGCGGATCGTCGTCTTTGATCAACACGCCTTTTATGGCGTCAATAGCGAGCTTGGCACACACGTTATCCGCGTCAATCATGCGTTTCGTGGGGTACACGTTCGTGATGGACACGTGCACGGGACGAGTAAAGAGACGGCGAGCACCGCGCGGCAGTGCGGCCAAAACGCTCATGCCGATGAACTCCCGCCACTGCTCGACTTTCCGCTTCCGAACGAACGGAC
>Ga0214472_10000757_pt1 | contig 38902 bp, 30 predicted proteins | sample RVTome_6_FD_207662 | JGI IMG/M metagenome (GOLD analysis project Ga0214472, IMG submission 207662) | Soil microbial communities from uranium-contaminated site in the Upper Colorado River Basin, Wyoming, United States - RVT140D175 | ecosystem: Environmental > Terrestrial > Soil > Contaminated >...
CCGGGCGATGGCGTCGGCGGTGCCTTCGAGACCATCTACCGTCAGATCACGGCGACGATGGCCGCGGGCGAGACCTGCGTGTACGACTATGCGCAACGCCTGTCGTTGGGTGCCAGCGAATTCAGTGGTTCTTCGCTGCAGTCCAACCTCTGGAACGAGGATTTCGACAACTCCAACATCGGTCAGAAACGTATCCAACTGCCGGTGGCCGATATCCTGCCCCAGGAGCTCAACAAGGACATGAGCGCACAGCAGGACACCAACTTCATCTGGAACCTGACCAAGACCGCCACGCCGACCCATCTGCCGTTCCTCGACAGTTGCGAACGTGACGATCCGATGACCGAGACCGCGACCATCCGTGTCGAATGGGAACGTATCGAGGGCGAACCCGGCATGGTAACGGTGGTCACCAACATCTATGCCACCAACCCGGCGCATCTGGATGTGCTCGTCTCCGTCGAAGACAGTATCTTCGGTGATATCGGCGGAGGTGAGGTGCTGTTGGATACCGAAACCGCCACCGATGTTCCGGTGCCGGCGGGTGCCACGGTGCTGTTGCTGACCCACAGCTTCAGTGCTCCGTCCAATGTCAGCGGGCTCAACGACGTGGCAACGGCCACCTACAAGATCGGCGCGATCGAAGTGCCGGGCGATACCGATGCCACGGCATCGGCCGATGTTCAGCCCAGCGGCACGGCGAGCAACGAAACCGCCGTTATCACCGATGTCGAGGGACCGATTACCGGCGAAGGCTACAGCTTCTCCGTCGATTCGGTCGATGGCGATGGTACTTTCGACGGCTATATCCTCGGCAGCGAAACCGTCGGACAGGTCACCTGGGTTTCCAACGAGCAGGATGGTGCCGGATCTGTCGAGTTCGTGAAGACCATCTATCTGGATCAGCCGCGCAACAGCAGCGGCGAACTGCCGGATGTGGCCACGCTGGTCTCCGAAGAGTTCGAGGTCAGCCAGAATGCGGCGGTAACCTTTGCCGACAGCCCGATGGTCGATCTGACGATCCATAAAACGATCGATCAGGATATCCTCGGCGAAGGGGAGTCCGCGACCTTCTTCTTCGATGTTTCCGATAGCGAGGGCGTGGTCGCCGACGATGTTCCGATCACCATAGAGGCCGGTCAGACCAGCGGCAGTGCCGTGGTCGAGGGGCTGGAACCGGGTGTCGAGTACAGCGTCGTCGAGGTGTCCGGCAGTGATGGCTTCCTGCTGGATCCGGATACCGAGGTGTTGACCATCGTACTGCCGCTGTGCGGTGGCGAAGTGTCCTTCCAGAACGAGGCAGAGTCTGCATCCGCCAGGGCGATCAAGGTCACTGTCCCCGAAGGGGAGGATCCGTCAGGCTTCGAATTCGTGCTGACCGGCGAGGGTATCGAGAGCACGGTTGTCTCGGATGCCGACGGCAACGCCGTATTCCCGGACGAACTGGCCGAAGGTACCTACGTGATCACCGAAGTACCGCGGGAGGGATGGGAACTGACCGATGTCATCGGCGACAACGCCGATCTCGAGGCCGGTACCTGCAGCTTCACGGTGGATCTGCCCGAGGATGCCGGGTTCGAGTTCCTGTGCACCTTCGAGAACACCAGGCTGGCGACGATCATCATCACCAAGCGGGTGGAAGGCAATGACGCGCTCGATCTGAGCGGGGACTTCAGCTACGACAGCACTGCGGGCGAGTTCGACGCCCTGCTGGCCGGCGAGTCCTGGAGCTTCGTCGATGCCACCTCCGGAGACGAGGTATCGCACACCTTCGTCGACCTCTCCCCGGGTACCTATGACGTGACCGAGGCCGAGCCTCCGTTGCTGTGGGGCTTCACCGATCTGATCTGTGACGATCCGGATGGCGGTACGACAGTGGACGCCGATCCTTTCGTACGTACGGCAACGATCGATCTGGATCCCGGTGAAACGGTCGAGTGTACCTTCGTCAACACCAAGCTGGCGGCACCGGGCAATCTGATCATCTACAAAACGACGATCGGCGGTGTCGGTACCTTCAACTACACCAGCAGTGACGGTACGCTGCCCGACTTCGACATCGAGACGCTGGCGGAAAATGCAGCCACGACCGATGCCGATGCCACCTTCATGGCGCTGGAACCGGGCTTCTACAAGGTCAACGAGATCGTACCCGAGGGCTGGGAGCTGACGAACCTGTTCTGTAACGACGACACCTCGATCGATGGCAATGCCACCACCTGGAGCCTGGCGACGGGTGAGGCTACGGTCAGCATCGACAATGCGGAAACCGTCGAGTGCTTCTACGAGGATACCCGCAATGGCCGGATCAGGCTGCACAAGGTGACCGACCCGAGCGGCGATCCGCAGCAGTTCACCTTCAGCGGTGATCTCAGCGGTGCGATCGGCGACGGCGAGTCTCTGCCGGCAGTCGATTACATGGAGGTCGCACCGGGCAGCTACAGCAGCACGGAAACCGTGCCTGACGGTTGGGATCTGACCGGTATCGTCTGTGAAGAGGACAAGGACGCCGACAGCAGCGGTGCGGGCGAGACAGCCATGTTCAACGTCCAGCCGGGCGAAACGGTCGACTGTACCTTCACCAACACCAAGCTGGCGACGATCATCGTCACCAAGCGGGTGGAAGGCAACAACGCGCTCGATCTGAGCGGCAGCTTCAGCTACGACAGCACCAATGGTGACTTTGACGCCCTGCTGGCCGGCGAGTCCTGGAGCTTTGCCGATGCCCTCTCCGGGGCCGAGGTACCGCACACCTTCGACAACCTGTCTCCGGGTACCTATGATGTGACCGAAGCCGAACCGCCGTTGCTCTGGGGCTTCACCGATCTGATCTGTGAAGATCCGGATGGCGGTACGACAGTGGACGCCGATCCTGGCGTACGTACGGCAACGATCGATCTGGATCCCGGTGAAACGGTCGAGTGTACCTTCGTCAACACCAAGCTGGCGGCACCGGGTAACCTGATCATCCACAAAACGACGATCGGCGGTGTCGGTACCTTCAACTACACCAGCAGTGACGGTACGCTGTCCGACTTCGACATCGAGACACTGGCGGAAAATGTAGCCACGACCGATGCCGATGCCACCTTCAACGGACTGGAACCGGGCTTCTACAAGGTCAACGAGATCGTACCCGAGGGCTGGGAACTGACGGACCTGTTCTGTACCGACGATACCTCGATCGATGGCAACACCACGACCTGGGACCTGGCGACGGGTGAGGTGACGGTCAGCATCGACAATGCGGAAACCGTCGAGTGCTTCTACGAGGATACCCGCAGCGGCCGGATCAGGCTGCACAAGGTGACCGACCCGAGCGGCGATCCGCAGCAGTTCACCTTCAGCGGTGATCTCAGCGGTGCGATCGGCGACGGCGAGTCTCTGCCGGCCGTCGATTACATGGAGGTTGCACCGGGCAGCTACAGCAGCACGGAAACCGTGCCTGCCGGTTGGGATCTGACCGGTATCGTCTGTGAAGAGGACAAGGACGCCGACAGCAGCGGTGCGGGTGCTACAGCCACGTTCAACGTCCAGCCGGGCGAAACGGTCGACTGTACCTTCACCAACACCAAGCGCGGTATGGCGGATCTGTTGAAGACGGTCGCCGGCGGCCTGCCGGACGGCATGACCTTCGACTTCGAGATCCGCAGCGACGGCAGCGTCGTAGCGACTGCAACCTCCGATCCGGCCACCGGTGAGGCGGTATTCAGTTGCGTTGACGGTCTGCCCGAGACCTGCGTCAATGTCGACGGCATGGCCAAACTGCTGCCGGGCGACTACGCGTTCTGCGAACTCAACCTGGCGGTCGGCTGGGAAAACGTCGGCACCGTTGAGGATGGCGCCGTGACCGAGCTGGTCTGGTACAACCCCGATCCGGAAGACAACAGCCTCGAGTGCGTGGACTTCTCACTGGCGGCCGGCGAAACGCTGCACTTCAGCGTCGACAACGTACCGCCTCCGGGAGGCGACGCACGCACCATCGGCTACTGGAAGAACTGGAGCAGCTGCACCAAAGGCAACCAGTTCGCCAAGTACGAGGCCGATATAGCGGATGGCACGCTGGACGAGTTCAACTCGCTGGATCACCACCTGCCGATCGATCTCTACCCGGGCTTCGCGGTGGATAGCTGTGAACTCGGTGTCGCGATCCTCGACAAGCGGGATGCCGACAGCGGCAGGAAGATGGCCGGCGACCCGGCTTACGGACTTGCCGCTCAACTGCTTGGCGTACAGCTGAACCTCGACTCCGACGCAGGCTTCTGCCCGGCTCTGACCGAGGCACGGCTGGCCGCCGAAGCACTGCTGGCCGACATCGGCTTCGATGCCACCGGTAGCTATCTGAAGGGCAATGCTCCTCAGGCTACCGAGGCCCGAAACCTGGCAGGCATTCTGGACGCCTACAACAACAACGAGCTCTGCCCGTAAGGAGCGGACAGGCCCGAGCTGTTTACGTCGGGTAAGAAAAAAGCGGCGGGCGTATTGCCCGCCGCTTTATGTACAGGATGTGCGGTATGCCGCGGGCGCATGGATGCGCAGGAGCGGCGATTTGAAAGCGGCAATCCCTTGCGTTCCGTTAGGCTCCCTTCACTCTCCCTCGCCCTGCCTGGCGTACTCCCGTTCTCCCGGTCGTCCGAATGCTTACTTGTTGCGACCGTTACCCTTGCCGCCTCCGGTCGAGCTGCCGGTATCCGTTACCGTGACGGTAGCCGTGTCGCTGAGCGAACCGTCGCTGATCGTGTAGCTGAAGGTATCGAAGTTCTTGAAGTTCTTCGCCGGCGTAAAGGTGAGGGTGCCGTCGGCGTTGATCCTGACCGAACCCTTGCCGCCTTCCGCTACGGCAACCACCTTCAGGCTGTTTCCATCCGGATCCGAGTCGTTGTAGAGGACCGGGATGGTGACGGAGCCGGATCCATCGCTACTCGCACTGTCGTCCATCGCGACCGGCGCCCGGTTGGCGGGTGTCGGTTCCGGCTCCGGTTCGGACGCCGCTGCCACACTGACGCTGACGGTCGCGTTGTCACTGACCGAACCGTCGGAAACCGTGTAGCTGAAGGTCTCGGTACCACTGAACCCGTTCGCCGGGGTAAAGGTGATACTGCCGTTGGCGTTGATCACAGCCGAACCGTTGACACCGCTGACAGAGGTGACCTTGAGCGTATCCCCGTCAGGATCGGAATCGTTGGACAGGACATTGATCGTGACCGCTGTCTCGTAGTCGGTGCTTGCGCTGTCGTTGTTCGCAACCGGCGCGTTATTGGTCGTCGCATCCGGGTTGTCGACCACGTAGGTCACCTTGCCGTTGGCGCTGTAGCTGCCGGAGGCCGCCGCCACGCTGATGGTGTAGAAACCGTCGGCGGCGCTGCTGCTGGAGGTGACGGTCAGCGTCGTGGTCGCGCTTTCGCCCGGTGCCAGGGTCAGCGTCGAGTTGCCGAGCACCTTGCTCCAGCCGGAGGGCGCACCGGCACTCAGACTGAAACTGTTGCTTCCGCACGCACTGCTGTCGCGGTTGGTCAGCGTCAGGTTATAGCTGAAGGAGGTACCGGCGGCGACCCAGCTGCTTTCGCCCGGTGTCAGGCTAAGGCTCGGGTTGGCGGGGCTGCAGGTTGCAACCGAGCCGGACACCTGCACGTTCACTCCCGCGGTGCTGCCGTCCGCCCATTCGGTGGCGAGGGTTACATCACCATCTCTGTCATCGAAGCTGTAGCCTACTTCCAGTGCCGGATCCCGGGTGTCGGTGTAGTTGGAGCCGCCACTGCCCGGCGTCATATCGAGCATATAACTGGTGTTGCCTCTGCTTTCGACACCGGTGTGAACGACGACACCGTTCTGGACATTCGCGTTGGTGGAAAATATCTCGTCGAAGCCGGTGGCTCCGCGGTACTCGACGTAGTACCAGGCCGGCAGACCGGTCGCCGGGTCGGTGCCGTTGGTGACCTTGAGCGCTTTCGGCGCACCGCCCTGGGCGGCGGCAAAGGGCTCGAGCGAGTACACACCGCTTTCGGTAACCGTCTGGATGTTGTTGCTGTTGAGCCAGCCCAACCGCTCCTTCTGGAAAGAGGTGAAGTGTCCCGCGACACGGCCCATGATATCGACGCCGTCTCCATACTCGTCGCTGGAGCAGCTCGATCCCGTTACCGCGGAGCCGCACTCGAGCGCGTGAGAATGGTAGAGCCCCAGGTTGTGCCCCATCTCGTGGGCAACGGTGTACCACTTCATCGAGCCGTTGAGCAGCATTGAAGAGGGCCAGCCGCCGACCGATCCAACACCGGAGAAACCGCAGTTGGAGCTGTAGGGCATGGCATAGATCAGCCGCTTGTACTGAGACAGGTCGTAGCCGGCCTTGGCGGCGGCGTCATTGGCGGCCGTAACGATGGCGCTGGTGTCGCAGCTCGAACCGTTGATCGGAAGCCTCAACCAGGGCGTGACCTTGCCGCTGAGCCAGGTCTGCTGGAAGGAGTTCTGCTTGATAAAATCGTTGGTCGTGCCGAACACCGTGCTCTGCGCCTGATCGGGGGTCCAGGGCTGGGTGGTGTTGTCGGCGAAGTTGACGTTGATTACCAGTGTGGATTGTTCGCCAAAGGTCCAACCTGCCTGAGCGGTACCGCTGAGGTTCGCGCTGCTGTCGCCGTCGAGTGCCAACACCAGGTTATCTTCACCGAGTGCCAACAGGCCGTCGCTGGAGCCGTCCTCGTCCTCTGTTTCGAGCAGTACACCGAAGGCGGTTGCCGCGGTCCCATGCACGGCTTCCGGCGCCTTGCCGGCAAAGTGCATGTCGAACTGCTCGCCGAAGTCGGTTTTCAGGGTATGGCGCAGATGGTGGCTGCCATCCTCCCGGTCGACATAGAACACCTCGAGTCGGCCGCTCAGTTCCAGCTTTTGTTCCAGCTGTTCCAGCACGGCTGCAGGCATGCCCTGCTGCTTGGTATCCGGGATCGCCACCCGCAATACCGCCGCCGGATCGGTTTTGATCAGCTTGGTCAGGAACGCCTTGCGCTCCTTGGCTTTTTCGACTAGCTGCTCCAGTACACGAGACTTTTCCTTACCCTGCGCCTTGGCCCAACGCTTCTGCAGTGCCATCAAGGCCTGAGTGTGGTCGGCCGCCTTTTGGCGTGCTTCGGCGCCTGCGACTGCGACGGCAGCGGCATGTTGGCTATGCTCTTCACCGCCGTTGGCGAAGGCGGGCAGGGTGATGCTGCCGATAGCAGCGCTCAGCCCGACCACGGCCAGAGTTGGGAAGGATTTGGACAGAGTCGTGCGCATCAAGGACCTCCTGACAGATAAAAATCAGCAAGATCCTCTGGTGACGACCAAAGAGAGACTTCTCCTTCGGTAGTCCGGCTATCCCCCTCTGTTCGAGACAGGTGGAGACCCGTGACTTTGCGCGGCTCTGACGAGCCTTGCCTTTTCGGGAGAGGATCTTATCTAACGTTTCTAGCGTTGTTGACTATGTTGATCCATCGGCGCTACAGCCTTTGCGTTATCGCCGCTGAGCTGTATCGCCGATGAACACTCCTAACTGGGTTGTAGCCTCAATGTAGAAACAGATTGACAGCAATGAGTTCTTGAGCTGTCGGCCTGTTGCATATCATTAACGGCTTCAGTGTGATGCGGATATTAACAGGGGAATTTTTGAATTTTAAGAGTCATTTTTAGAGGGGTGTTTCTACGGGGTATTCAAAATATGTTACACTGGTCGTACATCGTAACAAAATAATATAATCTGTTCTTCTAGTGTTAAGTGAATGATACAAAAAACGCCGAATAGTTCGACGTTTTCCAAATTTAGAGTCGCGATTTAAATACAGCATGCATCAGAGTGTAAAGTTATCGTTACACTGCATCATTCGAAGCTGTTACAGAATTTTATTTAGATTGTTTTGTTATAAGATCCATCCGGTTCATCCCATAGAATTATAGGCGACCGAGAGTGGACCGCTTCCAGGGTAGGGAAGCTGGGTTTGTAACGCTTCCAGGAGCTGGAGGGGAGGGAGCCTGTAAGTGCATGTACCCCGGTTTCTCTAGCCCGGGTCATGTCGGTTTCTACGTCCGACTCTCTCCGCTCAGTTCGGTCGCGTCCTGTATCGGAGTCCTTGCTGGACTGGCGGTGTTTCAGAAGAACTCGCCGGTGAGGTTGTATCATACGGCTGCGCTCCATTTACTGCTCATAATCACTGCAGAATATGGGCCATACTTCGGTAATGCCCTTAATTCAAATAGTTGGATCGGTTTGGTGCAGCGGGGCGCGCTACCGGAGTGTCGAAACTGTAAAGGCGGAGGTACAGGCCGGATCAGGCTTCACCCGTCAACCGTGGTGAGTACCGTATGATGCGAGGCTGTCCCTGCCGTCGAGATGGTGTTTTTCCATCATTCGGTAGAGTGTCACCCGAGAGACACCGAGTGCCTTCGCGGCACGGGAAACGTTGTTGTCATAGCGATTAAGGGTTAGAGAAATAGCCTGCTTTTCGGCAATGGAGCGGGCTTCGTTCAGGGTGCGCAACGGCTCCTGGCTGACCATCTCGCTCGACAGCTTCAGATCTTGCGCCGTGATCAGGCGGTTGTCGCTCATGATCATGCCGCGGCGAACCCGGTTGATCAGCTCGCGCACGTTGCCGGGCCAGGAGTAGTTGTTGATCGCGTCGATCGCATCGTCGGTAAAGCCACGCAGCTGTCCGTTATGGTCGGCGGAGAACTTCTTGAAGAAGAAGCGGGCAAGCAGCTCCTTGTCCTCTCCCCGATCCCGCAGCGGCGGCAGATCGATGTTGAGCACGCTGAGGCGGTAGTACAGATCCTCGCGGAAGCGGGCCTGTTCCACCGCCTTTTCCAGATTGATATTGGTCGCGGCGATCACCCGTACGTCCACGTACATCGGCGTGTTGTTGCCCAGCCGCTCGATCGTGCCCTCCTGCAGGAAACGCAGCATATGGGCCTGGAGGTTCAGGTCCAGATCCCCGATCTCGTCCAGGAACAGCGAGCCCTGAGCGGCGGCCTCGATCCTCCCCAGTCGGCGCTGTGCCGCGCCCGTAAAGGCGCCTTTCTCGTAGCCGAACAGTTCCGAGTGGATCAGGGTATCGGGCAGCGCGCCGCAATTGACCGCCACGAAGGGGTAGGGGTTGCGCTTCGAACGCTGGTGAATGGCGCGGGCGATCAGCTCCTTACCGGTCCCGCTCTCGCCGGTGATCAAGACCGCGGCATCGGTTTTCGCGACCTTGCGGATCTGATCGAAGATCTCCAGCATCTGCCGGCTGGTGCCGACCATCTGGAACTCGTCGTCGACAGTGGCGGCGTCGCTCTCCAGATGTTGCAGATGGAAGATGCCGTAGGCGTGGCCCAGCACCGTTGCAAGGTTCTCCACGTTTTCGCTCAACGGAAGCGAAAAGTAGTCGTAAAAGTTTTCGAACAGTATCCGGCGCAACTCTATATCGCGCAACTGCTCGGGATGGATAACCGCGATCCAGGCGATCTGGTTGTGCTGCTGGAAAAAACTGATCAGCTGTGGTTTCAGAAGTGGATCGGACCAGTCGAAATGGGCAATGCCGACATAGAAACTCTGCTCCAACAACACCTTTTCGGCCTGCTCCAGACTGTTTTCCCGATGTAACGCCCAGCCCGGAATATCGTCCAGTTCATGTATGTTGTCTGGCTCAGGAGACAGATCGACAAGGATAGCATCCCTTATCCCCGGTGTTCTGGGGTTTTCTCTGACTCTTATATCGTTCATGGCTCGATGACCAATTATTTAACAGTGCTATTAAAAAATATCCGCTTGAACTGTCTGGTGGAAAGTATAGTTAACGACCAATTAATTCGACAGGAGAAGTTCACAAGCGGAAATGGCTTGAATTGCGCCGGATTCAAGTGAAAAGGGGGTAGGATCGAACCCGCAAATATGCCCGCTTGTGTCTATAGTGAACGGTATCGAACACTGAGCCTGGCGTTGACCATGTACTGTAACTACTTTGGATTGCGTGAATCGCCCTTTTCGATAGCCCCGAACCCCCGCTACCTGTTCATGAGCGAGCAGCATCAGGAGGCGCTCGCTCACCTGCTTTACGGTATCAAGATAGACGGCGGCTTTGTCCTGCTCACCGGCGAGGTGGGGACCGGCAAGACCACCGTCGCGCGCCAACTGCTCGAACAGTTGCCGCAGGATACCGATGTCGCCGTCATTTTGAACCCGAGACAGAGCGTTATCGAGTTGTTGCAGTCGATCTGCGACGAGTTGCAGCTGCCGCCCACGCAAGGCAACAGCGTGAAGGCGCTGGTCGATCGGATCCAGCAGGAGCTGCTTCGGCGTTATGCCGGAGGGCGTAACACGGTATTGCTGATTGATGAGGCGCAGCAACTGTCGGTGGACCTGCTGGAGCAGATCCGCCTGCTGACCAATCTGGAGACCAGTGAGCACAAGTTGCTCAACATCATTCTGCTGGGGCAGCCCGAACTGCTGGAACTGCTGGCGCGGGAAGACCTGCGCCAGCTCTCTCAGCGGATCACGGCCCGTTATCATCTGGGGCCGCTGACGATGAAGGAGCTGCCGCTGTATATCCGTCATCGCCTGTCGGTGGCCGGGTTGAACCGGCCGATCTTTCCCGATCCTGTACTCAAGCAGCTGTATCAGCTGTCCGGCGGGCTGCCGCGCCTGATCAACCTGATCGGCGATCGCGCGCTGCTCGGAGCCTATGTGCAGAAGCAGAACGAAGTCAGCGCGGCAACGCTGAAACAGGCGGCGAGGGAGGTGCTGGGGGACCAGGTGCCCCTGCCGATCGCGGCCCGCTCGAGCAAGCGGATGATCGTCACCGCGGCACTGTTCGCCGGACTGCTGGCCTGGGGCACGGGTTTTCTGCTGTCGATACTGTACAAGGGGGGCGGCAGCGAGTGGATCGAGCGGGCGGCATCCCTGTTCAATACATCGGTACAGGCCGGCATGTCGGAGCCGGTGGTCGTTTCCAGACCCGAGCGTCCCATCGTCTTGCCGGCGGAGCCGAAAGCGGTCGAGCAGATTGTCCGGGAGGAGGTGAAGCCGGTATTGCCGTCCTCCGAGCCGCCGGCCGTTGCCGGACGGGAGATCGAGCCGGTCGACGAGGGGGAGCAGAGCCTTCAGGTCGCCGCGGTTACCGCCTCAAAAGTTGATTCCGCACCGACACTGCCGAACTGGACTTGGCAGGCGCAGGAGGATCGGGACCTGGCCGAAGTGTTGGCCTACCGACGGTTGTTCAAGGCCTGGGGAGTCGACTATGACCCGCGACAACAGCCGGTGGTGTGCGGTTATGCCGAGGCGCAGCAGTTGGCATGTCTAAACCTTGACGGGTCGCCGGCGTTGCTGAAAAAACTCGACCGCCCAGCGGTGACGGAACTGAAGCGGGATGGCGTCGGCTATCAAGTGCTGGTGCTCTCGCTTGACGAACAACAGGCGCAGATCTATTCCGACGGTAAGGAGTTCCTGGTCCCGCGTGACGAGTTGGAGGCCGCGTGGCAGGGGCGCTTTACGCTGCTCTGGCGCCCGCCGCCGGACTACAGCCGACCGCTCTGGCCCGGCAGCAGCGGCGACTCGGTCGCCTGGCTTGAACTCCATCTGGCACGCGCCGAGGGTAAGGTATTGACCCAGCCGCAGCGCAAACAGTATGACGCCAGGATGGTGGAGCAGGTACGCAGCTTCCAGCGCAGCAAGGGGCTGGATATCGATGGCGTGGCGGGGCCGCGCACGCTGATCCTGTTGAACAGCACCACGCAGGATGACCTGCCGAGGTTGAGCAGGCCGAGGAGCTGACGATGTCCTATATTTTGCAGGCGCTGAAGGAGTCCGAAGCGAAGCGCGAGGCCAACGTGGCGCCGGATACGGAGATCAGGGCGCCGGCGTCGGAGCGGGTCGCCCCGCCGGCAGCCAAGCGGCGTTTTCCCCTTGTCTGGCTGCTGGGCGGCATACTTATAGCCTTGGCTGTCGTCTTGGCCTTGCCGATAGAGCCACCGACCGAAGCGACCGCGGAAAGCAAGCCCGCCGGTATCGGCGAAACGCCTCCGGAGGTGATAGGCAGCGAACCGACCTCCGGGTCCGACAGCGACAAGTCGGCGCTGGTTGGCGTCAAACTGGTCCTGAACCCGCCGGTGGAGGAGCGTCGGCCTCTCGGCGCGCAGACCGGATCAGTGCCGCAATCGAACGTCGAAACCCAGGCCGAACCGAGCGTCGCGGCAATCATGCGGCAGCCCGAGGTCGACACAGCACCGGTCGAGAGCCCGGAAGCGCCCGACCCCTACGCGCAGATACCCTATCTTCGGCAACTGCCGGCCGAGCTGCAGCGCAGCCTGCCGGAACTCCGGTTCAGCGTGCATATCTATTCGGAATCACGCGCCGGCAGGTTGGTAAAACTGGGGGATCGGATGATGCGGGAAGGGCAGCGGTTGACGCCCGAACTGAGTATCGAGGCGATCGTCCCGCGAGGCGTGGTGATGCGTTATCGCGAACAGCTGTTCAAGGTGCCGACGCGCTGATGGCGATGCCTATACCTATTAAACGTGAATGTCGATGTTCTGTCCCAGCGGGCTGGACGGGTCGACCGGGCGCGGCGTGGTGCTCTCGATCAACTGCAGCGCCTGCGCGCCGTTCGCCTCGATCTGGTCCTTGACCATCGAGTTGATCTTGGTGGCATGCGCCTGCTGAGTCTCGGTTTGACTCATGAGTGTCGCTAGGGAGGAGATATCCATGTTCATACCCTCATGGCGAAATAGATAGTGTCTCTATACTACGACTTTTGCAGGGTGGTTGAACAGCCCGTTTGTCTTGCAATCTATTCATCCATCCATGGCAGGCCATCGCCGCTCCTGCGCATCCACGCGCCTGCGGCATACCGTACATCCTGTACATAAAAAAGGGAGCAGGTTCGAGACCGGCTCCCTTTTTCACGAAGGTCGAGACCTTCGAATTATCGTTCAGCCTTACAGGGCGACGATGTTCTCTGCCTGAGGACCTTTCTGGCCCTGAGTAACAGTGAACTGTACGCGCTGGCCTTCGGTCAGGGTCTTGAAGCCTGAACCGCTGATGGCGCTGAAGTGAGCGAAGACGTCCGGGCCGTTCTCCTGCTCGATGAAGCCGAAGCCTTTAGTTTCGTTGAACCATTTTACGGTGCCGGTAGTGGTAGACATGCTATTTTCCTGAATATCAGTAATTTTGTTTTGCCGTCTCGAGTCATCCGAAGAGCTACGATAGGGCGGTCATGCTTTGAAGTGGTGCCGTACTTATGAAGACAGGACGATCTACTACAGGCAGGGCGTCGAAATGGTTTGCATAAATATGAGACTTACTTACTAGCTGCGATCAGTCTACAGGGACTCTTGCGGGAGTCAACAAATAATTGTGTCGGTTCAAGATTCATGATGCTCCTCGTCATGACTGTTGCGCTCGTACTCCTCGACCAGGATACGCGCCTCGAGAAAATCCTCGTTACCGACCTGCACCTGGGCGAGGTTGAACGTCCCCACCTCGCCGAGCGCGCCATGCAGGTAATGCCCGGCCACATGGGCGTCGATGCCGTGGGCGCGCAGCATCCCCGCCACGATATGCGCTTCGGCCATGTCTTGGGCGTGATAGACGATCAGCATCGGTTCTCCGGACAAGTTGTGCCTGTTCAGTATCGCATCGTTGCGGGGTGGGGTCATCCGCGGAGGCAACCGATGATCAGTCGGATGGCAATCCTGTAGCAAATTGCTACACTGGGCTCGGATGCCTAATCTAGGAGGTTGTACGATGGCAAAGGCTTCATCTCCCGTAAGGCTGGATCGCGAACTGATGGAAGCCGCCACCTTGGCGGGGGCTACCTTGCATCGCAGTACCGCCGAGCAGATCGAGTATTGGGCCGATCTTGGCCGGAAGGTCTCCCGTATCATCACGCCGGAAACCTTGTTGGAGGTGAAGGCGGGTCTTGCCACGCTGACCGTGGAGAAGGCAAAACCTGTATCGGTGGATCCGGATGCAGTGTTTGACACACTTGATCGGAAACGTGAGTCAGGCGCGCTGCAAGAGGCGATTACCGGTGGGAACATTCGATATCAGGCATCCCGGCAGCATCCGGGGTTTCTGGAGGAGGTGCATCCCGATGGCAATATCGTGGTCGGCCAGTTCAAGGATGGTCGATTCGAGCCCCTTGGCGCATGAAACAGCTATGGATGCTTGTGGGTGGCAACGGGGCCGGTAAGAGCACCTTTTACGATCAGGTCCTCAAGCCTCTTGGCATGCCCTTCATCAATGCCGACCTTATTGCCAAGGAGCTGTATCCGGACAATCCCGAAGCGATGAGCTACCAGGCGGCAAAAATTGCCGAGAATCTGCGTTATGAGCGTCTGGAAGCCGGTGATAGCTTCTGCTTCGAAACCGTATTCTCGCATCCATCGAAAATTGATTTTATTGCTCGTGCCAAGGCACTCGGCTACCAGGTGATAATGGTGGTGATTCATGTCAGTGACAGCTCGCTGAACTGCGCGAGGGTTGCCCGACGTGTCATGGAGGGAGGACACAGCGTGCCGGATGAAAAGGTGGTTGCACGCATACCCCGCATGTTGGCGCATGTGTGCCGAGCTATCCCGCTGTGTGACCAGGTTCGAATCTTCGACAACTCGTCCCTTGGTCAGCCTTTCATGCCGGTTCTGACAATCCGTGACGGGCAGCGCGTCATCCATATGGATCCACTTCCGGAGTGGGCGCGCGAGTTTTAGACCACCTGCCCGGCCGCCACCCCCGACGCCCAGGCCCACTGGAAGTTGTGACCGCCCAGATGACCGGTGACGTCCAGGCATTCGCCGATGAAATAGAGTCCGGGCATGTTCTTCGCTTCCATTGTCTTGGAGGATAGCTCGTCGGTCAGAATGCCGCCCAACGTCACCTCGGCGGTGCGGTAGCCCTCGGTGCCGCTGGGCTTGATGCGCCAGTGGTGCAGCTGTTCGGCGATCTGCTCAAGCACCTTGTTGCTCAGGTCGGCCATATGGCCGGAGAAATGCCAGTAATCACACAGCGCCTGCACCACGCGCTTGCTCATCAGGGTTGCCAGCACCGTCTGCAGATCGGCGCGGGGGCGCGCGTCGCGCTGCTGCTTGAGCCAGGCCAGCATCGCCTGCTCCGGGAACAGGTCGATCTCGATCTCATCGCCGGGCTGCCAGTAGGAGGAGATCTGTAGAATCGCGGGCCCACTCAATCCCCGGTGAGTGAACAGCAGCGCCTCCTTAAAGTGCCTCCCCCGGCAACTGACGCTAACTGGGTGGGCGATACCCGACAGCGGCTTGATGTACTCCAGATCCGCCGGTTGCAGGGTAAAGGGCACCAGCGCGGCGCGGGTTTCGCTGACCTCAAGCCCGAACTGGCGGGCGATCTCGTAGGCGAAACCGGTGGCGCCGCCGTTGGGGATCGACAGGCCGCCGGTGGCGATCACCAGCGATCGGCACTCCAGCGCACCGGAGCTGGTGACCAGGCGGAACCCCGGCTCCAGCGGCTCGACGCTTTCGACCCGGGTTTCCGAGCGCAGCTCGACCCCGGCCCATTCGCATTCGGTCAGCAGCAGTTGCAGAATCTCGCGGCTGGATTCGTTGCAGAACAGCTGGCCCAGCGTCTTTTCATGGAACTCTATGCCGTGGCGCTCCACCAGTTCGATGAACTGCGCGGCCGGGTAGCGGTTCAGGGCCGATTTGCAGAAGTGCGGGTTGGCGGACAGAAAGTTGCTCGGGCCGTTGTGAATATTGGTGAAGTTGCATCGTCCGCCGCCGGACATCAGGATCTTGCGGCCGAGCTTCTTGGTATGTTCGATGACGAGGACAGAGCGGCCGCGATACCCGGCGGTGGCGGCACACATCAACCCGGAGGCGCCGCCGCCGATAATGATGACATCGTATTGGATCAACTCGACTCCACTCCCATGCGGTCGGATGAAAGCGGAACATTTTAGGGTTTGTCGGCACTAAATTCGATGGCTGCCAAGCAGATACCCGCAAGTCCGATAATTGAGCTTTGTCGACTGGGTGTCGAGGTGGTATATATTCCACCTATCTAATTTAGGGTTTTTGTCGGCCAGGTCGACACTAAGGCAGGTAGGGGTGATTGAAGCGGTAGGGAGTGCCGACCCGCGGCGCGAACAGGGCTCGATCCGGATGGTCATCGCCGTCGTGCTGATGTTGGCTGTGCTCGGGGCGCTGATCTTCTGGCCATCGCGGGATGTGGTGGATGATCATCGCGATTCGGTGTCGTTCAACGAGATGCAGACATTCAGCCTGCGACTGGGACACAACATGCCGGTCGGCAGCGCGATGGACGATGCCGCCCGGCGTTTTGCCCGGTTGCTGGCGCAGCGAAGCCAGGGGCGGCTGGAGATCGAGATCTTTCCGGACCAGCAACTGGGCAACGATCACCAGATGGTGGAGATGGCGCGTCGTGGCGAGTTGGACCTGATACTGACGCCTACCGCCAAACTCGGTCTCGCCATTCCCGAGATGCAGTACGCCGACCTGCCGTTCTACTTCCCCACCCCCGACGACCTGTACACCCTGCTCGATGGCGAGCCGGGGCGGATACTGCTGGACAAGATGAGCCGGGTCGGACTGGTCGGCATCACCTTCTGGGGCAACGGCTTCAAGCAGATTACCGCGAACAGGCCGCTGCTCGAGCCGTCCGATTTCCGGGCGCTGCATATCAGGATCATGAAGAGTCGATTGTTGCAGCAACAGTTTGCGATGCTGGGCGCCGAGCCGGTGGCGATCGATTTTCACCGGGTGCGACAGGCGCTGCAGGATGGCGTCGTCGACGGGCAGGAGAATCCGCTGGCGGCGATCCATTCGATGGGGATCCACGAGGTCCAGTCCGATCTGATGCTCACGTCACACGCGTATCTGGCCTATGTGCTGTCGGCCTGCGAGCGTCGTTTTTCCCGGTTGCCCGCGACGTTGAAAATGCTGGTGATCGATACCGCCCGTGAACTGAATGGCTGGGAACGGGCCGAGATCGAGCGTAGGGAGGCACAACTGCTGTCCGACATCGAAGCCGCCGGGGTGAATATCCACCATCCGAGCGCACACCAGAGAGAGCTGTTTCGACAACGTCTGCGGCCGCTGGTGGACCGGTTCGAGACGACACTGGGGGCGGATCTTATCGCGTTGAGCGATCGATATCTGCAGCAGCGCTATCCCGACGACGCGCGTTACCTGATCGGTGTCGATGTCGATCTGACGCCGACCAACAGCGTCGTGGGGCTGGAGGTGAAACGGGGTGCGCAACTGGCGCTGGAGAATCTTGCCGAGGATGAAGCGGGCGCCGATCTTGGGTTGATGATCCTGAACAACAACGGACAGCCCAGTCGTGCCGAACGCAATATCCGGATACTGGCGGACGAGCCCAGGGTGATGGGCGTGGTCGGTGGCGTGGGTGCGGCGATACTGAACGCGCAGATCGACGAGATCGATCGGCGATCACTGGTGATGATCTCGCCCTGGTTGCTGGAGAACGGACAGCTCGACGCGGCGGCAAGGCCCTATCTGTTCGGCGTCACGCCGGAGAATGGGGCGTTGGCCCGCCATATCGCCGGGCTCGGCTCCGAACTGCAAGGGAGAGCGCTGTCGCTGGTGGTGGAAAACAGTGCCAGGGGTGATGACTTCGCCAGGGCGTTGACGCAGGCGCTGTCCGATACCGGGCATCTCCCGAGCGAGGTGATCAGGGTCAACCCGGGCATGCGCGAACTCGATCTGACCGCGCTTGCGCGTCTCGGCACCGAGCCGGTCACCCTGATCCTGGCGCTGCGCGACCGTGAGCAGGCATCGGTGGCCGATGTGTTGGCCGCTGCCTGCCCGACCTGTACGCTGGTGTCGGTCTGGGGGAGTGTCCTGCAAACGGCCAATCCCGTGATCTGCGTTGGTTCGGGCGCCCGCGAGTCGGCGTACACTGATCTATCCCGCCGTTATGAGGTCAGATATGGACGCCCGCCGCAGATACCCACGGCGCTCAGGCAGGGCTATGACAGCACGAGGTTGCTGGCCGCAGCGATTGTGGCGGCGCAGCGGATCGACTTCTCGGCGCCGGTCGAGCGGAGCGAGGTCAAGCGGCAGCTTGAGCGACCGGGGCCGTTGGATGGGGTGATTCGCAGGTATGATCCCGCCTTTACCGAGGGCAACCACAGTGCCCTGGGTGCGATGGACTATCGTCATGCGAGCCGGGAGTGCCTGGGGGCGGAACGCCCCACTCAGTGAAGGAGCAGCGGTGAACAGAGTGAAGCTCGGCAAGTTGTTCGAGATCAGGAGCCTCAGGCGCCGCCTGGTGTTCAAGGTGGCGGGCTTCGTCGCGCTGGCGATGGCGGTTATCACCCTGGCGGTCGTGTATGTGATGAGTCACGAACTGACGCGCCAGGCCCACCTGATGCTGGCGGAGTCGGCACGCTCGTCACAGATTCAACTGGAGAACCGTATCGCCTACCTGGTCGAGGCGACCCGTCGCCTTGCCGATAACCCCTTTATGATCAACGGGCTGATCGATGCGCGTGCGCGTGAGGAGGATCTGCCGAAACTGGTGCGGAACTTCGCCGAAGGCACCTCGATGAGCACCTTCGATCTGCTCGACTACGATGGCGCACCGGTCTATCAGGCCCAGACGTGGCGCCCCGAGTTCAACCATTCGCCGGAACTGCGTGCCGCGCTGGCGATGGGCAACACCGCTCTCTATACCGATGCGGCATCGCGGCAACTGCTGATCATCGCGCCGATCAGCTACTACGACACCACTCAGGGCGCCCTGGTGGTCGGCTTCGATCTTGCGCGACTGGTCAGCAGCCACGCCTTGCGCGACGAGAGTTCCTCTCTGTCGATTCTCGTCGCGGGCGTGCAACTGCTGGAGATCAACCACAACGACGAGGTCGACTACTTCCGCCTGCGTGTACGGCCCGACGAGCGTGCGCCACTGCTGACACAGCTGGAGCTGGAGATCGAGGCCGGCGTACCCAAGAGTCAACTCGATAGCGTCGTGATGGAGACCCTGTCGCGCTTTGTCGGTATCAGTCTGGTGTTGACGCTGGCATCGGCGATGGTGGCCGCGGGTATAGGCAAGGGGATCGCCCGCCCGGTTCTCGAGCTGTGTGAACGGGTGAGGGATGACGCCGAACCCAAGTGCAGCCCGCTGGGTACGGGGGATGAGCTGGAACTGCTCGCCGGAGCCTTCGACCAGCGTACCGCTGCGCTCAGGAGTGCCCGGTTCGAACTCGAGCAGCAGCGTGACCGATTCCGTTACGAGGCCAATCACGATACGCTGACCGGGCTGCCCAACCGTGCCAACTTCGAGCATCGGTTGCAGGAAAGGATCGCGGGCAGCGGCGAATCGTCCCCCGGCTTCTGCGTCGTGTTTATCGATCTGGACCGTTTCAAACTGATCAACGACAGCCTGGGCCACCCGACCGGCGATCTTGTTCTTCGCATCGTGGCGCAGCGTCTGCTGCTGGAGATCGGCGAGGAGGACGATCTGTTCCGTCACGGTGGCGACGAGTTCATCCTGATCACCGCCGGCGGCGCGCAGAACCTGGCCAAGCGGTTTGTCGGCACCCTGTCCCAGCCGGTGCGGATGGGCGAGCACGATCTTGATGTCAGCGCCAGCATCGGCATCACCGCCTTTCCCCGGGACGGGCGGGATGTGGAGACACTGGTGCGCAACGCCGATATCGCCATGTATCGCGCCAAGAATGCGGGAGGCGGCCAGTATCGCCACTACGATACACAGATGGGCGAGGTGGCGTTTGCCCGAATGGAGACCGAAGCGGGGTTGCGCCGGGCGCTGGAGCGCGAGGAGCTGGTGGTTCATTACCAACCCCAGATCGATATGCGCGGCAACAGCCTGATCGGCAGCGAGGCGCTGGTGCGCTGGCAGCATCCGGAGCGCGGGTTGGTGATGCCCGGTGCCTTCATTCCCGTTGCCGAGGAGTCGCGCCTGATCGTCGATATCGGCCGGTACGTGCTGCGCGAAGCCTGTTCACAGCAGGCCCAATGGTATCGTCAGGGCTACAATCCCGGCCGGGTATCGGTCAACCTAGCCGGACCGCAGATTCTCGATCCGGAGCTGGTCGACGATGTTGAAGAGATCCTGATGCAGACCGGCTGTCGGCCGCAATGGCTCGAGCTTGAGGTGACCGAGAGCTTCATCATGCGCGATCCGGCCGGCACCATCACGACGTTGAAACGGTTGCGAGCCATGGGGATCAGCCTGGCGATCGACGATTTCGGCACCGGCTATTCATCGCTGGCCTATCTCAAGCGCCTGCCGATCACCCGGCTCAAGATCGATCAGTCCTTCGTGCGCAACGCGGTCATGGACCCGGATGATGTGGCGATCATCGAAGCGATCGCCGCGCTGGCCGCGAAGCTGAAGCTGGATCTGATCGCAGAGGGCGTCGAGACCGACAGCCAGAAAGCGCTGCTGTTGCAATACGGCTGCGACAAGGCTCAGGGGTATCTGTTCAGCCGACCGGTGGCCGCCGTCGAGTTCGATAAGCTGTTAAAATCGATGCTCAACTCCAGCCGTCAGGCTTGAACGCGACATGTCAGGATCTGAACCAACACTCGATGAAACTCTATATCGCTGAAAAACCCAGCCTGGCACGGGCGATCGCCGCCGTGCTGCCGGGGCCGCAGAAGCGGGAGGAGGGGTATATCCGCTGCGGCAACGGCGATCTGGTCAGTTGGTGCGTCGGTCACCTGCTGGAGCAGGCCGAGCCGGAAACCTATGATCCGGCCTACAAGCAGTGGCGTTTCGAGCATCTGCCGATCCTGCCCGACAAGTGGCAGCTCAAGCCCCGACCCAAGGTACGCAGCCAACTGACGGCCCTGCGCAAGCTGACGCGGGACGCCGACCAACTGATCCACGCCGGAGACCCGGATCGCGAAGGGCAACTGCTGGTGGATGAGGTGATCGACTATCTCGGCGTGCCGGAGAGCAAGAAGCGGGCGATGCAGCGCCTGCTGATCTCCGATCTGAACCCCTCGGCGGTGAAGCGGGCGCTGGAGCGGCTGCGGCCCAACAGCGAGTTTATCCCGCTGTCGGTGTCGGCGCTGGCACGGTCGCGGGCGGATTGGCTCTACGGCATCAACCTGACCCGCGCATTGACGCTGCAGGGGCGGCGGGTCGGCTTCGACGGCCTGCTCTCCGTCGGCCGGGTGCAGACCCCGGTGCTGGGCCTGGTGGTCGAACGCGACCGGGCGATCGAGGCGTTCGTCAGCAAGCCGTTCTACGAGGTCCTGGCCCATCTGCTGACCGAGGAGGGGCAGAGCTTCACCGCCGGCTGGCAGCCCAGCGAAGCCTGCGCCCGCTGGCAGGACGAGGAGGGCCGGGTGCTCAGCCGCGAACTGGCACAGACGGTGGCCGCGCGGATAACGGGCAAGGAGGCTCGGGTCGAGGAGGCGCAGCGCAAGCCGGGTCAGCAACCGCCGCCGCTGCCCTATAACCTGTCGGCGCTGCAGATCGACGCGTCGAAGGCGTACGGGCTCAGCGCCCAGGCGGTGCTCGATGCCTGTCAGTCGCTGTATGAGAAGCATCGGGCGATCACCTATCCGCGCTCGGACTGTCGCTACCTGCCGCAGGAGCATCACCGCGAAGCGTCCGCGGTGATCGGCGCGATCAGGCAGAGCGCCAAGGGGCTGGACAAGGCGGCAGTCGGTGCCGATATCGGCATCAAGGGGCGAGCCTGGAACGACGCCAAGGTGGAGGCGCACCACGCCATCATCCCCACCGCCAAGGGCGCCCGCGAGGGGGCGTTGAGCAGCCATGAGGCGCAGGTATACGCACTGATCGCCCGTCAGTATCTGATGCAGTTCTACCCCGCCTGGCGCTACAACGATACCGAACTGAAACTGCGCATCGAGGGCGGGCTGTTTATCGCTCGCGCCCGGCAGACGCAGGATCCCGGCTGGCGAGCCCTGTTGGGCAAGACCGCGGAGGAGGCAGCGGAACTGCCCTTGCTGTCCGTCGGCGACAGCCTGAGCTGCGAGCGCGGCGAGGTGGTGGAGAAACAGACCCAGCCGCCGAAGGCGTTCACCGACGCCACTCTGCTGGCGGCGATGACCGGCATCGCCCGCTTTGTCAGCGATCCGGATCTGCGCAAGGTGCTCAGGGAGACCGACGGACTCGGTACCGAAGCCACGCGGGCCGGCATCATCGAACTGCTGGTCACGCGGGGCTACCTGTACCGCCAGGGCAAGAGCATCCACTCCTCGGCGGCGGGACGGGGGTTGATCGATGCGCTGCCCGAACGGGTGCAGAAACCGGATCTGACCGCGCACTGGGAGTCGTCGCTCGATGCGATGGCGCGCCGGGAGGGACGCTACGAGCAGTTCATGGCTGCGCTGCAGGCCTCGCTTCACGATCTGATCGGCCAACTGGGTTCGACCACTCCGGAGAGCCTGCGCGGTGTCGATGCGCCGAAGAAGAGGGCGGGCACGCGGGGCAAGCGGGGATATAGGGTGACAGCGGCGAAGCGCGGCGATGGCGGTTCGCGTGCGCAAGGAAAGCGTGCGCCGGGCAAGGGACGCAAGCGGAGTGCCGCGGGACGGGCCAAGGCGCTGTAGGCAAGATCTGCCGTGCGCCCGCCGCGCCGTCAACCGTCGGCAGCGTTGTCGCGGGCGAACTGCAGCAAGGCGTCGATCATGGCGTTGAGGCCGTTGCCCCGCGACGGGCTCAGGTGGCGCTGCAGATCCAGTTGCGCGATCCGGTCCGGCAGATCCAGCGCCAACACGTCGGCGGGCGTAAGGCCGTTGACCGACTCCAGCAGCAGCGCCAGCAGGGCCCGGAGTATGCGGCCGTCGGCATCGGCGCGGCACGCCATCCGACCGTTGTCATCGAGCGTCGTGATCAACCACACCCGTGACTCGCAACCGTGCAGCCGGTACTCATCCTGGCGCCATTCGGGCGGCAGCTCCGGCAGGCTCGAGCCCAGCGCCATCAGTGCCTGATAGCGCTCGTTCCAGCCTTTCGCCTGGTGGACCCGCTCCAGTTCAGCCTGGTCCGCGGCGATAGCCTGCGGCAGGCTGACCTGTGCGTGGCGGCTGCCGATCAACCGATCGAGCGCCAGCGCCATCTGTTCCACCTCGGCCAGGGTGTTGTAGAAGGCGAACGAGGCGCGCACGCTGCCCGGGATGCCCAGCGCGCTCATCAACGGCATGGCGCAGTGGTGCCCGGCACGCACCGCGATCCCCTGCTGATCGAGCCAAAGGGCGATATCCTGCGGATGCAGACCGTCGATCAGGAAGGAGACCAGGCTGACCCTCGAACCACCGGCACGTAGCGGGCGGAAGCCGGGCAGGGTGGCGCAGCACTCCAGTGCGTGGCGCAGCAACTGCTGCTCGTGCTGCTCGAGTGCGGCTCTGTCCCGAGCACGCAGATAGTCGATGGCGGCACCCAGGCCGATCACCCCGCTGATATCCGGTGTCCCGGCCTCGAAGCGAAACGGCAGTCCGGCGAAACGGGTACCGGCGAAGCTGACCTCCTCGATCATCTCGCCGCCGCCCTGCCAGGGCGGCATCTGCTGGAGAATTTCGCGACGTGTCCAGAGCGCACCGATGCCGGTCGGACCGAACAGCTTGTGGCCGGAAAAGGCGTAGAAATCGCAGCCAAGCCGCGTCAGGTCGATATCGAAATGGGGCAGTGCCTGGGCACCGTCGAGCAGCGTCGGAACCTCGGCCGCATGGGCCAGCGCGCACATCTTCTCCACCGGAAACACAGTGCCGAGGGCGTTGGAGGTATGGGTGAGCGCGGCGATACGGGGGCGGCGGGCGAGCAGACGCTCGAACAGCTCGAGATCGACCTCGCCATCGGCGCAGGGGAGAACGTCGATCTCGGCGCCGCAGCTCTCGGCCACCAGTTGCCAGGGCACGATATTGGCGTGGTGGGAGCACTCCATCAGCAGGATGCGATCGCCGCGCGTGAGTCGGGGACGCAGGTAGCTCTGCGCCACCAGGTTGATCGCTTCGGTGGTGCCGCGGGTCCAGACCAGTTCGTCCGGCGAAGCCGCGCCGAGCCACTCCGCCAGATCGCGGCGCACCTTCTCGAACGCACCGGTCGCCTGGGCCGACAGCGCATGTGCCGCACGGTGCACGTTTGCGTTGTAGCGCTTGTAGTACTGGCCGATGGCGTCGATCACCGCACGCGGTTTCTGCGTGGTCGCGGCGTTGTCGAGGTAGACCAGCGGCTGCCCGTTGACGCGCGACGAGAGGATCGGGAAGTCGCGTCTCAAGCGAGACGGATCAAGCCTGTCGGGCATCGCGCTCGGCCCTGGTGAGCTTGCTTCTCCAGCGTGCGTAGAGCATGGCACCGGTGAACAGGGTCACCAGCAGCAGGGACTCGATCAGGCCCAACCAGCGGGTGGTCGGGACCAGAGCGGCCAGCACCGCTTCCATAAAGTAGAGCAGCAGTACAAAGCAGAGCCAGGCATGGCCACGGGGGTTGCCCTTGGCGATGACCGGCAGGAAGGCAAGCAGAGGCAGCAGGTGCACCAGCCAGATCACCCAGGGGTGCGAGGATTGTGCCGGGGCGAGCAGCAGATACCAGAGGCTGAACAGAATCAGCAGACCGGCGTAGCTGCCCAGGGTCAGCCCGCGGCTGAAACGGGTCTTGCAGGCGAGAGACATGGTGTCGGACGTTCCTCGTGTTGGGAGTCTCGTGTTGAGAGCAGCCTCGGTGTTTAGGGTTTGGGCCTCAGCGTCTGCGCCACTCGGCCCAGGCGGCGGCCCTGCGCCTGGCAGAGCTCCTGCTCGGTCGGGCTGATACTCTGTTGCCCCTCGGAGCCGGAGACATGGGTCGGGCCGTAGGGGGTGCCGCCGGCATCGGTGCTGTTCAGGCCATCCTCGCTGTAGGGCAGGCCGACGAGAACGCAGCCGTGGTGCAGCAGCGGCAGCATCATGCTCAGCAGCGTGCTCTCCTGGCCGCCGTGCATCGAGGCACTGGCGGAGAAGACGCAGGCGGGCTTGTCGATCAGCGCGCCGGAGAGCCACAGGCTGTTGGTGGAGTCGATGAAGTATTTCAGCGGTGCCGCCATGTTGCCGAAGCGGGTGGGGCTGCCCAGGGCGAGCCCGGAACAGTTGGCCAGCTCCTGTTCGGTGCAGTAGGGCGCGCCGTCGTCCGGCACCGTGGATGCCGTGGCTTCACAGGTGGCGGATACCGGCGGTACCGTGCGCAGCATGGCGCGGATGCCGCTCTCCTCGACGCCGCGTGCGATATGCCGGGCGAGGGTGCGGGTCGCGCCGTGGCGGCTGTAGTACAGAACGAGGACGTAGGGGTCGCTCACTCCAGGATCTCCAGCACGGACTCCGGCGGACGGCCGATACGGGCGCGGTCACCGTTGATGAGGATGGGGCGCTCGATCAATTTCGGGTAGCGGGTCATGGCGTCGATCACGGCCGCGTCGTCGAGGGAGGTGTCGTCAAGACCGGCCTCCTTGTACTCCGCTTCCTTCTTGCGCAGCAGGTCGCGGGCGCCGATACCCAGCTTCTGCAGCAACTCGCCGAGCTCTTCGGCAGAGGGCACATCCTGCAGGTATTCACGAATCTCGGGCTCGATACCCCGCTCCTGCAGCAAGTTAAGCGTTTCGCGCGATTTCGAGCAGCGGGGGTTATGGTAGAGGGTGATCGCCATGGCAACTCCGTTGGGCTCTTTCATTGCTGGATTGGGCGCCCTATTGTATAGAGTTGTCTTACGGTTACAAAGCCGCGAGCGCCCAGGCGCCGTGCCAAGAGGATTAGGAATGATCAAACGCCCGTTGCCCGTCGCGCTGCTGTTTCTGCGTGATCTGGTGCGTCAGTACAAAGCCAACCAGGGCGTGCTCAACGCCGCGGCCCTGACCTATACCACACTGTTTGCCGTGGTGCCGCTGATGACCGTGTCCTACGCGATGCTGGCGGCGGTGCCCTCCTTTCAGGGCATAGGGGAGCAGGTTCAGGGCTGGGTGTTCGATAATTTCGTTCCCGCCACGGGGGCTGTCGTACAAGAGCATCTGTCCGGATTTACCTCCCAGGCGCGCAAGCTGACGGCGGTCGGGATCCTGTTCCTGCTGATCACGTCGATCATGATGATGAAAAATATAGAAGCGGCGCTGAATCGGATCTGGCGGGTCAGCGAGCCGCGCAAGGGGATGTCCAGTTTCCTGCTGTACTGGGCGGTGCTGAGTCTGGGACCGCTGCTGATCGGTTTCGGTCTGTTGCTGACCTCCTATGTCGCGTCGCTGCCGCTCTTCAACGACTCCACCGGCGTGGTGGGGAAGGCACGCCTGCTGGCGCTGTTTCCGCCCCTGCTGTCGTTGCTGGCGTTCACGCTGCTCTATGCCGCGGTGCCCAACTGTCGGGTACCGCTGAAGAACGCCCTGATCGGCGGTGCGGCGGCCGCGTTGATGTTCGAGCTGGCCAAGCGCGGTTTTGCGCTCTTCGTGACCCAGTTTCCCTCCTATGAGTTGATCTATGGCGCCTTCGCCGCGGTGCCGCTGTTCCTGGTCTGGATCTTCATCTGCTGGTCCATCGCGCTGCTCGGGGCCGAGTTGTCGCGGGCGCTGACCATCTATCACGCGGGCAATCGCAGTCGGCGCGAACCGCACTTCTACACCCTGCTGGCGGTGCTGGAGCGGCTCTGGCAGGGGCAGCAGCGGGGCGAGCCTGTCGAGGACAGCCGCCTGCTGCAGGAGGTTCCGGCGCTGGACCAGGGGCGTTGGGACGAGTATGCGCAGCTGTTGATGGCGGAGGGGCTGGTGCGCAGGACCGAGCAGGGCCACTACCTGCTGAGTCGGGATCTGTCGACCTTTACCCTGGCGCAGTTTCAGGCGTTGCTGCCCTGGCCGCTGCCGGGCGGACTGACTCATCCGGACAGCGAATGGAAACAGCAGGTCTGCGAGCGGCTGGAGGAGCTGAGGCGGCGCCGTCTCGATACGCTGGACCTGAGGTTAAGCGAGCTGTTCAGCATGTCGGCACCCCAAAAACAGGAGGATTGAATGTCCCATATCTGTATGCATCTGGTGGTGAGCGGTCGGGTTCAGGGCGTCTGGTTCCGGCGTTTCACCCAGGAGCAGGCCCGGTCCAACGGTGTGACGGGCTGGGTGCGCAATCTTGCCGATGGGCGTGTGGAAGCTATGCTGTGTGGCGAGGAGCGTGCGGTACGTCACGTCGAAGCCTGGCTGAATCGTGGCCCCGACTCGGCGAGCGTGACCTCCGTCGATGCCAGGGACGTGCCGTTGGAGCGGTTCGAAGGGTTTGAAATCAGGGACTGACCTCCGCGGTGTCAAAACCGCGACTACACTGAGGGGACGGTTTCCCGTCATCTCATACGCCGCCGGGGGCGCCGGAATCCGGAACAGCAAAGGAGCATAGGGATTTATGCAGCTGAAAACCAGAACGGCCGCTTGGGCCGCCCTGTCGGTCGTGGCACTTTTTTTGATCGGTGTATTCGGATTCTGGGCGTTGGACTACAGCCAGCGGAAGGATATCCAGGTCAGCCGAACCGCCGAGCGCGCGGTCGCGGCCGGCTATGGCCTGTCGCGCCAGATCAACTCCATCTATTCCGACCTCATCTACCTGGGGCAGGGCGCCGCATTCCGCGAATTTCAGGATACACCGGCGGGGAGTCGGCCGATCCTGGAGGGGGTGTGGTCTCGTTATCTTCAACAGCACCCCTACCTCCAGCAACTGCGTTATCTCGACGAGCAGGGACGCGAGCGCGTCAGGGTGCATCGGCTGAACGAGGAGGTCCTTGCGGTGCCGCTGTCGGAGTTGCAGGACAAGTCGGCGCGCTACTACTACCGGCAAGCGCTGGAACTGGCGCCGGGGCAGCTCTATCTGTCGCCGCTGGATCTGAATGTCGAGCGCGGGGTTATCGAGAGGCCGTTCAGGCCGATGGTCCGCTTCATCCTGCGTATGGCCGGTGCCGATGCGCTTGATGGCGACGGCATGTTGGTGCTCAACATCGATGCCGACTATCTGCTCGGGCCTCTACTGGCGATGGGCCTGGAGCCCGGCGAGATGCTGTTGGCCGACAGCGCCGGTCGGCTGTTGATCGACAGCAGTGGTCTGCCCTATTGGCGGAACGGGCACGAGATTCCCAACGGGCAGCTGTCGACCTTGCTGTTCGAGACCTCTCCCCATCAGGATCTCTACGTTCAGGTGGAGGGGGAGGACGTGACCGCCAGGGTCAGGTTGGCTGCGCAATCGGCGGTCGGCGGCGACCCGGCGACCTCGGCGGTACAGGCGCCCGCCATGCCCTGGTATGTGATCGTCCGCGGCAGTGTTCCACTGTTGCCCGAGCAGCGGTCGCTGCTGCAGCTGTTCTGGTCGTCGCTGCTGGTGATCTCGCTGATGCTGCTCTGTATCCAGTTGCTGCGTCGGTCGTTTCAGGTCGAACGGGCGCTGATGAGCAGCCGTCGGTTCGAGTGGGAGGCTAAGGTCCGGGCCAAGGAGAACGAGTCGCTGATCGCCCAGTTGGGGGAGGGGGTGCTGCTGTTCGATCAGGAGCAGCGTCTGGTTCGAGGCAACAGCGCTGCCCGGCGCCTGCTGAAAAGCCGTGTCGACGACATCGATGAGCACTTTGCCGCCCATCTGGTATTGCCCGAGCTGTGCCGGTTCGGGCATCTGCAGGCGGGCTCCGCCGAACTGGTCGTCGATGCCGACCCGCCTCGGCTGCTTCTGGCCGGCGTGTCCCATCTGCTTATCGGTGCGCAGCCGCATCATCTGGTCGTGCTGTCGGAGTATGGGCGGGTCGACAGCGGCGGGCGTGAGATGTTCCAGCTCGGGCAGATACTGGATGCATCGGAGGAGATGATCTTGTTGCTGCGCGCCGATCTGATGATCGAGTTCATCAACGCACGCGCCAAGGAGACGTTCGGCATCGGCAGTCACGTCGATCTGCCGGTGAGCTTCAAGGAGCTGGGGTTCCAGCTGGACGATGATCTGCAGTTGCTGATGAACCGGCTCAGCCATGACGGCGCCCGAGTGGAGGGCGCCGGCGAGTTGGTGCGCGGCGGATCCACCCGTGCGATCGGCTACGTCCTGCATCGGCTCAGCCATTTTCAGGGCTGTGTCCATTATGTGGTGACCGTCCGCGACATTACCGAACACCTGGAGACGGAAGAGCAACTGAACCGGCTCGGCGAGAACGATCTGCTGCGGGTCATGGCGAGCAGGGTGCAACTGGCGCAGCGGTTCGAATCGCTGATGGCGCCGGACAAGCGCTTGGCGCTGATGGTGGTCGATATCGATCGGCTGCGCATGATCAACAACAATCTCGGTTATCGTGCCGGCGATGCCGCCATTCGCCAGTTCAGCCGGCGCCTGATCGAAGCGGCGCCCCACGCGCTGGTGGCCAGGCTCAGTGCCGACAGCTTTGTCCTGGTCTGCGAGGGCAACGAGGCGCTGGTGTTCGAGCAGATCGAAGCGATCAAGGCGCATATGGTGCAGCCGATGGAGCTGGCCGGGCAACTGATCAAGATCAGCTTCTCGACCGGTATCGCCTACTGGCCGGAGCATTCACGCCAGTTCGAACCGCTGCTGCAGGCGGCCTTGGTGGCGTTGAACAACATCAAGGGGATGCGTGGGCAGGTCTCGGTGTTCGAGCCGCACTTCGCCGATTCCAACCGTGAACAGCTCAATCTGGAGGAGTACCTGAAGCGGGCGATCGAGGAGAAGCGATTCGAGCTCTGGTATCAGCCGGTGGTCGATGCGGTTGGCGGCCGAATAGAGCAGTTCGAGGCGCTCATGCGCCTGCGTGACGAGCAGGGTGAATTGATCAGTCCGGACCGGTTCATTCCGCTGCTGGAGGAGAGCGGCTGGATCATGCTGCTGGAGCCCTGGCTGCTGCGAGCGTCCGTGTCCGCTGCGTCGCTGCTGGCGCGGCGTGTGCCGGGAGGCTGCTGCGTGGCGATCAATATCTGCGCTCAGCAGTTGCTGGACAAGGGATTCATCGAACGGCTGCTGCGGATACTGGAAGAGGCTTCATGCGAACCGGGCTGGATATCCCTGGAGGTGACCGAGCGGCAGTTCCTGGAGCAGCCCGACCGGGTGATCCAGGTGCTGCAGGCGTTGCGCGAGCTGGGGATTCGGGTCGCGGTGGACGACTTCGGCACCGGCTATTCGTCGCTGGCCTATGTCAAACGTCTGCCGGTCGAGCATCTGAAGATCGATCGTGAGTTCATTCGCGAGCTGCCCCACTCCGAGCCGGACAAGGCGATCGTGAGTTCGGTCGGTCGCATGTCGGAAGGACTGGGGATGCGGATCATCGCCGAAGGCGTAGAGACCCGGGAGCAGATGGAGTGGTTGCGCGAGCACCGGGTATTTCTGTACCAGGGTTATTTTTTCGCGCGGCCTGCGCCGCTGGAATCCTGGCTGTCGGAGGAGGCGCTTGCGCTGGTGGTACGACCGTTGACCGGGGAACGCGACGAGGATATCGCGCCCCCGTTCATCGGTCAGATGATCTGATTCAGCAGGAAGGAGACCGCGTCGTCGACGCCGATGTCGCGTGACTCGGCATCCTGGCGCGCCTTGTACTCGAGCGTCTGCTGTCCGAGCCCGCGCTCGGAGATCACCAGACGGTGGGGGATGCCGATCAGTTCCATATCGGCAAACTTGACCCCCGGGCGCTCCTTGCGGTCATCCATCAGCACGTCGATGCCGGCCGCCGTCAGCGCGGCATAGAGTTCGTCCGCCTTGGCGCGCACCGCCTCGGACTTGTCGTAGTTCAGCGGCACCAGGGCTACGGTGAACGGCGCCAGCGCCTGGGGCCAGATGATCCCCTTGTCGTCGTAGTTCTGCTCGATCGCCGCGGCGACGACGCGGGTCACGCCGACACCGTAGCAGCCCATCTCCATGGTTGTCGCCTTGCCGTTCTCGTTGAGGACCGTGGCGCCCAGGGCAGCGGAATACTTGTTGCCCAACTGGAAGACGTGGCCGACCTCGATACCGCGCTTGATCGACAGCGTGCCGTTGCCGCAGGGGCTGGGATCGCCCTCGACGACGTTGCGCAGATCCGCCACTTCGGGGGTGGGCAGGTCGCGCTCCCAGTTGATGCCGAAGTAGTGCTTGTCTTCGATGTTGGCGCCGGCGCCGAAATCGCTCATCGTTGCCACGCTGCGATCGATGATGCAGGGGATGGGCAGGTTGACCGGACCCAGGGAGCCGGGTCCGGCACCGATCAGCGGTCTGATCTCCTCTTCGGTGGCCATGCGCAGCGGCACGGCGACCTGAGGCAGCTTCTCGGCCTTGATCTCGTTCAGTTCGTGATCGCCGCGGACCAGCAGGGCGACGAAGTCGGCTTCGATCTCGTCACTGGCGGCAACGATCAGGGTCTTGGTGGTTTTCTCGATCGCCAGGCCGAACTTCTCCACCAACTGTGCAATGGTCTTGGTGTCGGGGGTGTCGACCAGCGTCATCTCCTGAGTCGGCGCGGTGCGCTCTCCCAACGGCAGCGCTTCGGCCAGCTCGATATTGGCGGCGTAGTCGCTGCTGTCGGAGAAGGCGATATCGTCCTCGCCGGAGGAGGCCAGCACATGGAACTCGTGGGAGGAGCTGCCGCCGATCGAACCGGTGTCGGCCAGTACCGGGCGGAAATCCAGTCCCAGGCGCGTGAAGATCTTGACATACGCCTGGTACATCTTGTCGTAGGTCTCCTGCAGCGACTCACGATCGATGTGGAAGGAGTAGGCGTCCTTCATGATGAACTCGCGCGAGCGCATGACGCCGAAGCGGGGACGGATCTCGTCGCGGAACTTGGTCTGGATCTGGTAGAAGTTGGCCGGCAACTGCTTGTAGCTCTGGATCTCGTTGCGGATCAGGTCGGTGATCACCTCTTCATGGGTCGGTCCGACGCAGAAGTCGCGCTGATGGCGGTCGCTCAAGCGCAGAAGCTCGGGGCCATACTGCTCCCAGCGCCCCGATTCCTGCCACAGCTCGGCGGGTTGGATCGCCGGCATCAGCACTTCCTGGGCTCCGGCGGCGTCCATCTCTTCACGGACGATGCGTTCCACCTTGCGCAGGGTGCGCAGGCCCATCGGCAGCCAGGTGTAGAGCCCGGCCGCCACCTTGCGGATCATCCCCGCGCGCAGCATGAGCTGGTGACTGATGACCTCGGCGTCCGCCGGGGTTTCCTTGAGGGTGGCGATCAGGTATTGGCTTGCTCGCATGGTTCCGCTTGTCCCAAATGAAAAATGGCGTTCATTTTATGGGCCATGCAGCTCAGCCACAAGTCGATCCGTAGCGATAGTCGTTAAACCGGTCTTCGGTGATCGGCTTCAGAGGGTCGGCGGAGCGTGAGTCGATAAACTCGATCAGCTTGTCGATCTCCTGTTCGTTGAACACCGGTATGCCGCCCCGGATCAACTCGTTGGCGGTCACGCCGGGGGCATTGGTTTCGGTGCCGGAGAAACTTCCGTCATAGGTGGATTGGTTGCCGCAGGATGGACTGCGGGCCTTCATCAATGCGCAGCAGCAGTTGTGCTCCCTGGCGATATCCATCGCCAGTTCGGCTCCTGCCAGGAACTGCGGAGTGAAGTCACGGCCATCGTCGGTGGTAACCAGGATGGGGAAACGGCTCTGAATTTCGGCGGCCGGGCGGGGCGTGGGCAGCCCGCCGAGTACCTCCGGGCAGACCGCTATCAGGCGGCCCTCGCTTTTCCATTGCGCAAGCCTGGGGTGGTCGATCAAGCTGTGTCCGCCATCATAACGGACCTGCGCGCCCAATAGGCAGGCGCTGACCAGTATCTTATCCATGCGTTTGATTCTTCCGGTTCGCTTTCTTGTTGTTATTCTGCGGGCGGAAGTTTAAGCCTTGATTGCAGTCGGGCACAAATCGACTTTGGTCCTGTCGTGATCGAACTCAATGCATCCGGTTAAAAACTCAGGCCGGGCGGGAGTCCACCATGAAGGTGGCTTCGCCGGTGGCGACAAGCTTGTCCCCTACATGCACGTCGGTGCGGCAGACGACCCATTTGCGCCGGGTGTTGATATCGGTGACCGTTATGGTCGCGCGGGCGGTGTCGCCGATGCGTATGGGGGCCTTGAACTTGATCTGTTGGCCAATGTAGATGCAGCCGGGGCCCGGCAGCCGGGTGCCCGCCACCGCGGAGATCAGCGCGGCACTGAACATGCCGTGTACGATACGACCGCCAAACGGCGTCTGTTTGGCGTATTCTTCGTCGAGATGCACCGGGTTGTTGTCGCCGGAGATCTCCGCGAACAGGTTGACGTCGGATTCGGAGACGGTCTTGGCAAAGGTTTCGCTCATGCCGACCTCAAGGTCCTCGAGGTAGTAGCCGTGCAGTTCTTGCGGGGTGGGCATCATCGGTATCCTGTAAAATTGGTCGAACGCTCGGCCCTGTCCTGCCGCGAAACGGTCAAGAGGATAGGGTTGGAGTGTTGCAATATTGTAGGCTGCGGATTGTAGCGTACGAGGAATGGCGGGCGAAGGGGGATGTGTGCAGGAGCAACCGGTTATCGAACTGCGTGGATTCGAGATGCGCCGCGAGGGGGCTGTTCTCCTCGCTCCCACCGATCTGTCGCTGCAGGCCGGAGAGCGGCTGTTGATTACCGGCCCGTCGGGGTGCGGAAAATCCACCCTGCTGAAGAGACTCTGTGCGCTGGAGGCCGGCAACGAGGAGCAGGTGTGGCTGCACGGCAGGCGGGCTGCGCGCTGGGAGATGCCGTTGTTGCGGAAAAAACTGGCCTACCTGCCGCAAACGCCGCTGATGCTGGAGGGCAGCGTACGCGACAACCTCTGCCTGGCGATGTCGTTACGGGTGAATAAAGGGATGCAGATCGGTGACGACAGGCTGCATGAGGCACTCGAGGCGCTGGGGCTGGCCGTCGACCTGGATTTCGATGCCACGCGGCTGTCGCCGGGACAGAAGGCTCGGGTGGCGCTGCTGCAGCGGCTGTTGACTGAGCCGGACGTGCTGTTGTGCGATGAGCCGATCGCTGCGCTCGATCCTGACAACGCCTTGCGCGTCGTGCATGCGCTGGCTGCCGCCGCCGAGGCGGGCATGGTCCAGATCGTGGTCAGTCATCAGGAACTGCCGGAGCTGCCGGGACGACGGTACCGCTTCAACCAGGCGCGGCTGGAGCTTGTGTCATGAGTGTCATCGATATCGGCTGGGGGCAGTTGCTGCTGTCGCTGCTGTTTATTCTGCTGGCGGCGATCGCCTCGTTCTTTTATCGGCTCGGCATGGAGCGCGACCTGCTGATCGGTACGCTGCGTACCTTCGTGCAACTGGCATTGGTCGGCTATGTGTTGCAGTTTGTGTTCGATCTCGAACACCCGATTCTGATTCTGCTGCTCTATCTCTGGATGCTGTTCTGGGCGGCACAGGCGATCCACAGCCGGGTGGACGAGTCGGAGGTGTCGATACTGGGGCCTACCTTCGTTTCGATGGCGGTAACCTTTACCCTGATCACCTCCATGGTGACCAGTCTGGTGGTTCAGGTCGAGCCCTGGTACCGACCGCAGTACTTCATTCCGCTCGGCGGGATGATCGCCGGCAATGCAATGAATGCCATCTCGCTCTCGCTGGAACGGTTGCTGAGCAGTCTGCGCCGACAGCGCGCGGAGGTCGAACTGATCCTCAGCCTGGGCGGCACCTGGCAGGAGGCCTCCCGGCGCCTGCGTCGGGAGGCGATCAAGGCCGGCATGATCCCGTCGGTCAACGCGATGATGACGGTGGGGCTGGTGTCCCTGCCGGGTATGATGAGCGGCCAGATCCTGGCCGGTGTCGATCCGGCGCAGGCGATCCGCTATCAGATCCTGGTGATGCTGATGCTGGTGGGGGCTACGGCGCTGGGAACGTTGCTCGTGATCAACCTGATCCTGCGCCGCTGCTTCACCCGCTACGACCAGCCCAGGCTCTGAGCGGCGCGCGTATGTAGTGCAAACAGGCCTCGAAATGGGGTATCTTAGCCGCCTTAAACTCTCACCGGACACCGATACGACTGACGATGATTATCAAACCGAAAATCCGCGGCTTTATCTGTACCACCACTCATCCCACCGGCTGTGAAGCGAATGTGCGCGAGCAGATCGAGTACACCCGGGCGCAGGGCGTGATCGAAAACGGGCCGAAAAAGGTGCTGGTGATCGGTGCCTCCAGTGGCTACGGTCTTTCATCACGTATCGCGGCTGCCTTCGGCAGCGGTGCGGCAACCATCGGCGTGTTCTTCGAGAAGCCGGCCACCGAGAAGAAGCCCGGTACCGCAGGCTGGTACAACGCCGCGGCGTTCCAGCGCCTTGCGCATGAGGCGGGTCTCTACGCCAAGAGCCTGAACGGCGATGCGTTCTCCCATGAAGCGAAGCAGAAGGTCGTGGACCTGATCAAGTCCGATCTCGGGCAGGTGGATCTGGTCGTCTACTCCCTGGCCTCCCCGGTGCGCAAGATGCCGGATACGGGCGAGGTGGTGCGTTCCGTGCTGAAGCCGATCGGCGAGCCCTATCGCTCTACCGCCATCGATACCAACAAGGATTGCATCATCGAAGCCGAGGTCGAACCGGCGACCGAGCAGGAGGTAGCCGATACCGTGACCGTCATGGGCGGCGAGGACTGGGAGCTCTGGATACAGGCGCTGAATGACGCAGGCGTGTTGGCTCCGGGCTGCAAGACAGTGGCCTACAGCTATATCGGCACCGAGATCACCTGGCCGATCTATTGGCATGGCGCGCTGGGTAAGGCGAAGCAGGATCTGGATCGTGCCGCCGGTGAGCTCGATTCCGCGCTGTCCGCACAGGGCGGTCAGGCCAACGTGGCGGTATTGAAGTCCGTTGTTACCCAGGCCAGTTCGGCGATCCCGGTAATGCCGCTGTATCTGTCGATGGTGTTCAAGGTGATGCGGGAAAAAGGTCTGCACGAGGGCTGCATGGAGCAGGTGTATCGCCTGTTTAGCACCGGACTGTATGGCGATAAGGCGGTGATGGACGAGGGTAACCGCTTCCGTATGGACGACTGGGAGCTGCGCGATGACGTACAGAAGCCCTGCCGGGAGCTGTGGCCGCAGGTAACCACCGAAAACCTGTTCGATGTAACCGATTATCAGCTGTATAAGGATGAGTTCCTGAAGCTGTTCGGATTCGGCATCGAGGGCATCGATTATGAAGCCGATGTCGATCCGTTGGTCGAGTTCGATGTGATCGATATCCAGTAACACCGGGGTCGAACGCCCAGGACGCCTGTCGGTGCCCTGGGCGTATGGAATCCGCAATGGCGTTGTGTGGCATAAGTCTCAACGCTGTGTAATAATTGAACAACCGTTTGAGAGCGCCGAAAGGAGTTGGCCATGAATATCAGGACGTTGCTCGTTTTCCTCTTTCCCCTTGTCGGAGTTCTGTCCGGCTGCGCGGGAACCTCCACACAAGAAACCCGGTTTACCGCTCCTGCGGGGCAGGTCGTTGCCAGTCCCGAGCAGTTGGAGGGTGGATGGGTTGTCTATTCGATAGGTGCACGTGACGTAGAGGGGCGATACTCTCCTCGCATCGCGTTCGGCAAGGAGCAGCGGGTTGGCGGTATGGCCGGCTGCAACCGATTCCTCGGCGGCTACGAGCTGGGGCAGGGTGGGCAACTGGAGTTTGGCGAGATGAGGCTGACGCGCCGCATCTGCCCGGAGCCGATCATGTTTCAGGAGGCACTGTTACTGAACCGGCTGCGTGGCGTCAAGAACGGCACGCTGACCGAGGAGGGCGATCTGTTGCTCTATTTCGAAGAGGGTGGGCTTCCGATACGGATGCGCCCCGACAGCAGGCGCGAGGTGAGCGGTGCCGGTCGGGAAACGCGCTATCGCGGCTGATCGGCGCTTCGCCGGCAGCAGATAAATTCGAGCTATTTCAGTACACTATGCTCGCGTTTTTTGCATTGCCACCCGGAGATAGCCAGCCGTTATGAAATACCGCAGTGTTCAAGGTGCCGCCAAGGATTTCAGTCATCGGGGGGGAGATTGCACAGGTGTGCTGTTGACCAATCTGGGCACGCCCGATGCGCCGACACCCTCGGCGTTGCGCCGCTATCTGAAGCAGTTTCTCTGGGATCCGCGCGTCGTCGAGCTGCCGCGTCCGCTGTGGTGGCTGATTCTCAACGGCATCATACTCAATATTCGGCCTCGTCGATCCGCGCACGCGTATAGCCAGGTCTGGACCGATCAGGGCTCCCCGCTGTTGCTGTATACCCGGGCGCAGGCGCAGGCGCTGGCGGAGCGCTTTGCGGATGGCGAGGGGGCTCCGGTCATCGTGGAGTTCGCCATGCGTTACGGCAATCCGTCGATCGAAGCGGTGCTGCAGCGAATGCAGGAGCAGGGCGTGCGACGGCTGCTGGTCTTGCCCCTCTACCCTCAGTACAGCGCGGCGACGACGGCATCGACCTTCGATGCTCTGGCCGATGACTTCACTCGGCGGCGCTGGTTGCCGGATCTCCGCTTTGTTTCCCACTACCATGACTTTCCGCCCTATATAGAGGCGATGGCAAGCTCGATCGAGCGCTATTGGCAGCAGCACGGTCGTCCCCAACGTCTGTTGCTCTCCTATCACGGCGTACCCGAGCGATATCTGCACGCGGGTGACCCCTACTATTGCGAATGCCGGGCCACCTCCCGTCTGCTGTCGGCCCGGCTGGGCGTCGATGAGCGATTCTGCCTCACAACCTTCCAGTCCCGCTTCGGCCGTGAGGAGTGGTTGAAACCCTATACCGATGAAACCCTCAAGGCTCTGCCCGCCGAGGGGGTAAGGTCGGTTCATGTCTACTGCCCGGGGTTCGCCTCCGATTGTCTGGAGACGATCGAGGAGATCGGTGTCGAGAATCGAGACTATTTTCTGCAGGCGGGCGGGGAGCGTTTCGGTTATATACCGGCGCTCAATGACCAGGTGGAGCATATCGATGCGCTGGAGCAGTTGGTCCGGACTCAGATCTCCGACTGGTTGAGCCGGGAGCCGGAGGAATTCATCGGTCTGCGACAGGAGCGGGCGCGGGAAGCCGGGGCGGAACAGTGATCCTTTCTGCTGGGCCGATTGTGTGATTTTCGCGATAAAATGAATAGATCGGCATTGCCGAGCCGAGTCTCATGTGCAAAATAAGAGGGTAGGCATCGGTGACTCCGCCGAAGGCTCGCAGCCCAAAATTCCGCAAAGGAGGCCGCATCATGAGCAATACCACTCCCCATCCCAAGTTTATGGAAGCCATGCGTAAACTCTCGGCCATGACTGAAGAGGAGCGGCTATCGGAAGAGAACAAGGAGCTGTTCGAGCAGGCGATGAAGTACGCTCCTTTGGATATTCAGCCCGCGCTGATCGCGATTCAGAAAAAATATGAGGTGTCGGTTCACTGAATGCCGACGACGAGGATAAACATCGACACGCCCCGCATATGCGGGGCGTGTGCTTTCAGCTACCGCTTGCCTCTGCCGGTCAGGCGACCGCAGATTGTCCATGTTCCGGATGGGTGGCGATGAAGTGCTGGAGTACGGCTCTGAGTACTCGTTCTCTGTCGACATTTCCGGCATGGCGAGCGTCGCGGATGTCATCCAGGATGATCTCTTTGATCTTCTGTTCGCCGTCATGGGTGACCAGATAGTGACCTAGTGCCATCGCAATCATGCTATCCATGTGCTCATGCTCAGCGATGGCCGCAATCTCCTCTTCGGTCAGGTCGGACATCGCCAGACACTCTTCATAGGTCAACATCTCGGGGCCTCCTTTGCGCGCTGAGCGCTCAAGCTTTTAGGGGTTATAGGTTGCTCTGCGACCTTAAGTCTAGGTCAATCGAAGACCGATGCCATGGGGCAGGAGGGACGATTTTTCATCGAATTCAATATCCTGCAAACCCACTTCATGCTGCGTTTGCACGCTGCCGGCAAAAGGGTTTCGAAAGGGATTGAAATATAGGGCCTTTCCGTATTGTGCATCTGCGTCGGCGTGTTTCGTGGGTAT